>FLNV01000603.1_pt1 | contig 17103 bp, 10 predicted proteins | sample 1140351 | NCBI WGS metagenome assembly FLNV01 (sample SAMEA3878207, study PRJEB12797) | bioreactor metagenome | biome: Moose rumen | place: Sweden | collected 2011-10 | reverse complement strand
GGGCAGTCGCTGGGCAGAGGTGCTTCCGCTGTCTGAGATAGATGTGGTAGTCTTTCCCTAATTGCAGGGTTACGTCAGCAAGGGGCATGTCCTCACGGTCAATGCTCATCAGGTATTCTTTCAGGCACTTGTTCTTGAACTTTGCCAGTTTGATGGAGCCGTTTGATGCCGTGCCAGCACTCTTAACCTTGACCCGCTCCAGTTCTTCCGCAGCCATTTCCATCAGTGTGCGTATTGGTTGGATGGTGCCGTTGAGATGGCTTTTCAGCAGTTCGGCACTGACAACGCCCTGTTCGTTGAGAAGCGCCTGATAGGTCTGTTTTGCTTTCTTGATAAAATCCCGCAGGGCATTGACATCCTTTGTAGGGGATATGATTTCGCCCTGTTTGGCATCCCATAGTTCGGGACGGCAACTGAAATCAGTCGTCATGACGGTCTTTTTGCCGTCAATGGTGATTCTGAGCAGGATGGCTGTTGTCCCGTCTGCCCTCATCTTCGCCCTGTTAATGTAGAGCATTCCTATATTTGAGATTAAAGACCAGATAGTTAGGGTGTCTTTCCCCAATATCCATTACCTGCGTGCGGAACAGCCACATCAAAGCGATGCAGACTTTATGGCTCATTTTGAGGGAGTAATGGGGGAGTAAATTAATCCGCAGAACATTTGGTTATATGAGATATTATGCCGACCTTAGCATCCGACAACGAGCCACGAAACAGGCGGTGGCTCCGAGTCGGGTGCTCTTTCAGGCAATTTATAGCAGAACATTGAATTGAGAACGGTCTCAAAATCGTAACCCCAGAATTTCTCAATCTTCTGCATCGCCTTTATACAAAGAAATCCTGCAAATTCTTTCAAAGTTACGAAAAGTTAATGAAAAACTAAAGAATTAAAATTGATAATTTACCTCAAATCAGTCATTAGGACGAAATGAGGACTAAATAAGGTAGTATTATAATTATTCCAATTCTTTTCATGCCATAATAACATTTCTTTTGGCATAAAACCTAATGACAGAGTTGGGTTAAAAGGCACTCATGTAGCATCAGATAAAAAAACACACACAATTTGTATTTTTTTTGAATAAAAAATTTGCAGATTAAAAGTAATTATATACCTTTGCATTGAAATTTGAAAGCAAATTGGACAAATGAAACATATAACAAGAAATTTTTGGTGGTGGCGTAACTCAAGATTGAAAAAGTCGTGAGATGCTGTCCTTATATCCACATTAACATATAAAAGAACAAAGGGGCCTGTCATTCTTGCGACAGGTCCTTTTTTTTATTGTCAAATTAATCAATAGAGAAATCGATGAATTATCATGTAGATGAAAACGGGTTTTATGGAGAGTATGGCGGAGCATATATACCGGAGATCCTGTATTCCAGTGTTCGCACTCTCCAGGAGAATTATCTGCGTATTATAGAGAGCGATTCGTTTAAGGCGGAGTATTCATCCTTGCTGAAGGACTATGTAGGTCGTCCCTCACCTTTGTATTACGCCAAGCGTATGAGTGAGAAATACGGTTGCCAGTTGTATCTGAAGCGTGAGGACTTGAATCACACGGGCGCTCATAAGATCAACAACACGATAGGTCAGATTCTGCTTGCCAAGCGGATGGGCAAGAGCCGTATTACCTGCGAGACCGGTGCCGGTCAGCATGGGGTAGCGACAGCTACCGTATGTGCGTTGATGGGTATGCGGTGCGAGGTGTTTATGGGTGCTACAGATGTAGAGCGTCAGCACACGAATGTGGAGCGCATGAAGATGTTGGGTGCAAGAGTTCATCCAGTTGAAACCGGCAACAAGACATTGTCGGATGCTTGCAGCGAGGCGATTCGCGACTGGTGTTGTCATCCGAATGACACGTTCTACCTTGTAGGTTCGACTATGGGTCCCCATCCCTACCCCGACTTGGTGGCCCGGCTTCAAAGCGTGATATCCGAAGAAATAAAAAGTCAGTTACAGGAGAAGATCGGTAGGGACTATCCCGACTATCTGATAGCGTGCATAGGCGGTGGCAGCAATGCTGCCGGGACCATATATCACTACACGGACGACGAGCGTGTAAGGATTGTGTTGGCAGAGGCCGGTGGCAAAGGTATAGACACAGCCTACACCGCCGCCACATTTCACCGCGGCACTCCCGGAATACTTCATGGTTCCCGCATGCTGGTGATGCAAGACGATGACGGTCAGATAGAGGAAGCGTTCAGCATATCCGCCGGTTTGGACTATCCCGGTGTCGGTCCGCTTCACTGTTGCATGCATGACACCGGCAGAACAGAGGTGCTGAGTATCAACGACGACGAGGCCATATACAGCGGTTATGAACTGACCCGTTTAGAAGGCATCATACCGGCTATTGAGTCGGCCCATGCAATAGCCGCCCTTTCGAAGCTAAAGTTTAAGTCAGACGATGTGGTTGTGTTGACATTAAGCGGACGTGGCGATAAGGACGTTGAAACCTATTTAAAACATAAAGAGATGGGAGGAGAATATGGAAACTTTTAATTATCAAGTTCAGAGCCGCACATTATTGTCGGACTTATACACACCAGTAGGTGTATACATGCGTGTTCGTGACCTATATGCCCAGAGTGCTTTAATGGAGAGCAGCGACTACCACTCCCCCACCCACGCACGCTCATATATATGCATTAATCCGATAGCATCGGTGTCGGTGTCGCACGGGGTGTCGACAGTGGTTTTTCCCGACGGCAGAGAAGAAAAGCATGATATAGACAATCGTTTCACGCTTTCATCCGCCATCCACACGCTTGTGGACCGTATATCGTTGTCGGGTGAAGACAAGTCTGTTATAGGGCTTTACGGCTACACGTCGTTCAACTCAGTAAGATATTCCGAAGGTATAAAGATAAAAGACGAGGTTCGCGAGGAGAACGACGCTCCCGACCTTATGTATATATTATATAAGGATGTGATAGAATTCGACCATTACAACAACCTTCTAAAGATAGTGACGCTTGGTGACGAGTCGGATTTGGATCAGATAGAGCGGAGGTTGAACCAGCGTAGCGGCGTTGCATATAAATTCCGTCCAGTAGGCGATGTGACGAGCAGTTTGACTGACGAGGAGCATAAAGCCAACATATCTAAGGGCATTCGGCATTGTCTCCGCGGCGACGTGTTTCAGATAGTGTTGAGCCGCAGGTTCATCCAGCATTATGAAGGCGACGACTTCAAGCTCTACCGAGCGCTTCGCAGTATCAATCCTTCGCCATACCTTTTCTACTTTGATTTCGGCGGTTTCCGCATATTCGGTTCCTCTCCCGAGACCCATTGCCGTATAGAAGATGGCAAGGCCTATATAGACCCTATAGCCGGCACGACTCGTCGTACGGGCAACACATACACGGACTTGAAGAACGCCGAATACCTTCGTAATGATCCAAAAGAGAATGCGGAGCACGTGATGCTTGTAGACTTAGCTCGTAATGATTTGAGCCGTAATTGTCATTCGGTTCATTTAGATTTTTACAAAGAGCTTCAGTACTATTCACATGTCATACATTTAGTCAGCCGCGTGAGCGGAGAATTGGACGAAGGGTCGGACCCGATTCAGGCATTCATCGACACTTTTCCCGCCGGCACCTTGTCGGGAGCTCCGAAAGTTCGCGCCATGGAACTGATATCGGAATACGAGCCCCACAACCGTGGCGCTTATGGTGGTTGTATAGGTTTTATAGGCATAGACGGCAGTTTGAATCAAGCGATAACGATCCGGACGTTCGTTTCGAGGGGAGGAGAGTTATGGTTTCAGGCCGGTGGCGGCATAGTGGCCAAAAGCGATGTGGAGTACGAGCTTCAGGAGGTAAACAACAAATTAGGTGCTCTTTTGAAGGCTATCCAAATAGCAGAGCACATGTAGGCCGTCTATAAAACAGGCGTTTTCTCAGACTTAACAAAGTGGTGTTTTTCAGATCCTTCATTTAAACAAACGAATTATGAAAACAGTTATAATAGACAATTACGATTCATTCACATATAATTTAAGGCATATAATAAAAGAGTTGGGGCATGATGTGAGCGTGTACCGCAACGACCGATTCCAGCTGTCGGACTTGGAATGCTTCGACAAGATAGTTCTCAGTCCCGGCCCCGGAATACCCAGTGAAGCAGGCCTGCTACTGGATGTGATATCGCACTACAGCAGTAAGAAACCGATATTAGGCGTATGTCTTGGTCATCAAGCGATAGGCGAACACTTCGAAGGCCGTTTAGTAAATCTGCAGGATGTTTACCACGGTGTAGCCACCCCTTGCAATGTGGTAGTCAAAGACTATATTTTCGACGGTTTGCCCTTGAAATTCGATGTTGGGCGTTATCATTCCTGGATAGTGTCAAAATCGGATTTTCCCGAGTGTTTAGAGATAACCGCCATGAGTGAATCCGGCGAGATAATGGCACTTCGTCACCGTAGTTTAGACATTCACGGCGTTCAGTTCCATCCTGAAAGCGTGCTGACGCCTGAAGGCAAGGCTATCATCAAGAATTTTATAGAGAGATGATGCCAATAATGAGAAACGAGGAGAATACGAGAATAGTGGGATTAATAAATGATAAAGAAAAGAATTCTGTAGAAGTTGAACAGAGAATAAATACATAATAAAACAATAACCATAAAAAAATTATAGAGTAATGAAAGAGAAATTAACAAAACTACTGAATCACGAGGAGCTCACTCGTGAAGAGATGAAAAGCATCTTGATAGGCATCACTAGAAGTGAATACCCTACAGAGCAGATAACAGCCCTTCTCACAGCACTTCAGATGCGCGGTGTATCGGTTGACGAGTTGTTGGGCTTTCGTGACGGAATACTTGAGACCGGTGTTCCAGTGCCATTAGATTGTGACCGTTATATAGACGTGGTAGGAACAGGTGGTGACCGTAAGAACACCTTCAACATATCCACCACCTCATGTTTTGTGATTGCCGGTGCCGGTTATAAGGTAGCCAAGCACGGCAACTATGCCTCTACTTCGATATCCGGTGCCAGCAACGTGATATCTCAGCATGGTGTGCGTTTCACCGACGACATAGACCAGTTGAACCGTTGCCTGGATGAAGCAGGAATCGTATATCTTCATGCGCAGTTGTTTGCAAAGGCGATGAAATATGTAGGTCCAATCCGCAGGGCCCTTCAATTTCCCACGATTTTCAATCTGTTAGGTCCGATAGTGAATCCGTCGCGTCCTCAATGTCAGTTACTGGGAGTAGCGACTTTAGACCAGATGCGCCTTTATCATCAAGTGTATCAGAAGATAGGAATAGACTACGGAATAGTGAACAGCATAGACGGTTATGACGAGATTTCGCTGACCGGCGATTTCAAGGTGACGACCAACCAATATGAGCGTATATACAGTCCGTCGGACCTTGGTTTTTCGATTGCCAAGCCAGAAGAGCTGTTAGCCGGTGCGACAGAGGAGGAGGCAAAAGAGATTTTTGATTCCGTACTTGAGAACCGTTGTCTTCCAGCCCAAAAGAACATAGTGTTGGCCAATGCCGCTTTCGGCATTCAGGTGTTGGAGAGAGGCAAGAAGGAGATAGACGAATGCATATCGATAGCGCGTGAGAGCATAGAGAGCGGATCAGCACTGAGAACGTTCAAGAAGTTTGTAGAATTCAATTCTTGACAGGTATGAAAGACATATTGCATGAAATCATAAGTCATAAGGAAGAAGAGGTATACGGCATGAAACAGTCTAAGCCATCGATGCGTAGCGCTTTGTTGTCGTCAACTTCGGGTATTATAGCCGAGTTCAAGCGCCGTTCGCCCTCGAAGGGCTGGATTAAGGAAGAGGGCCGAGCCGAAGAGATTCCCTTGTCGTATCAGGCGAACGGAGCTTCCGGCATCAGCATCCTAACCGACCGTGATTATTTCGGTGGCGACGATGATTTTATCCGCATAGCCCGCCGTTCAGGAGTGAGCATACCGATACTTTACAAGAACTTTGTGATTGATCCGCTTCAGGTATATTCAGCAGCCCTGTGTGGTGCCAGCACAGTTTTGCTTATAGCATCGTGTTTGAGCAAATCCGCATGTTCGTCGCTTATCCGATTGTCGCATGATTTAGGCATGGAGGTGTTGCTTGAGATGCATGACGAGCGTGATTTGGAGTATTGCGAGCTGGAAGCCGACCTTTATGGCATCAACAACCGTAATCTCGGCAGCTTTGTGACTGACGTGGATAATTCGTTCCGTCTGGCAGATAAGTTGCCGGCTGATGTTGTGAAAGTGAGTGAAAGCGGCATCAGCGACCCTAAGGTGATTAAAGATCTACGTTCAGCCGGATTCAGAGGATTCCTTATAGGCGAGACCTTCATGCGAGCCGCCGACCCGGGGAAGAGTCTTGGTGATTTTATACGTAACATCAACTAAACCATTCATTTCCAAGAGTATGATAATAAAGGTGTGCGGCATGAGAGATCCGTTGAACATCCGTGCTGTTGAGCAGTTGGACGTGGACTGGATGGGTTTTATATTCTGGGACAGGAGTAAGCGGCATGTAAGCCATTGTCCTTTGTATATGCCTAAAAGACAGAAGCGCGTGGGGGTGTTTGTTGACTCAAGTATTGATGATATTGTCAGCCATATTGAAGACTACTCACTCGACATTGTTCAGCTTCATGGCAGCGAGAGTCGCGACTATATAGAGCGGCTTAAGCTCAAAGCATCCGCTTCAGTAGTAATTATTAAGTCGTTTAATGTGTCGTGTGCTTCAGACTTCGAGATGACAAGAAAGTATGAAAGTGTTTCGGATTATTTTCTGTTCGACAGCAAAAGCACATTGCCTGGCGGTAGCGGCCGTCAATTCGACTGGAGTGTTCTTCAATATTATGATGGCGATGTTCCATTTCTTCTGAGCGGAGGGATCGGTCCGTCGGACTATGATTCGATTAGACGCATCCGTCATCCACAGTTTTCAGGTATAGACTTGAATTCCGGTTTTGAGATCAGTCCATCTTTGAAAGACACAGAAAAACTTAAAACATTCCTAACCAGATTAAATTCAAAAAACGATGAATAAGATAAACAAATTATTTTCAGAACAGAGTGAGAAGAAACTCCTTAGTCTGTATTTCTGTGCCGGCAGTCCGAAGATTGACAGCACTTCAGACGTGATAAGGACCCTTCAGCGTCGTGGAATTGACTTTATAGAAGTTGGCATTCCTTTCAGCACCCCGTTGGCAGACGGTCCTGTGATTCAGAGTGCCGCGAGCAAGGCACTTAAGAACGGCATGACTTTACAATTGCTCTTCGAGCAGTTGAAATCAATAAAGGAGGAGATAGAGATACCATTGATACTGATGGGTTATCTGAATCCTATCCTTCACTACGGTTATGAATCGTTCTGCCGTTCGTGCGTGGAATCGGGAGTGAGCGGCATGATTATTCCCGACCTTCCGTTCAGCGACTATCTGTCGGACTTGAAGCCATTGGCTGACAAGTATGACTTGCGTGTGATTATGCTGATAACACCAGAGACCTCGGATGAGCGTCTTCGGTTTATCGACGAAAACACAGACGGCTTCATCTATATGGTAAGTTCAGCTTCGGTGACAGGCGCCAAAAAAGAATTTAACTCATCGACTTTGGAATATTTCAAGCGAATCGACTCTATGGGTTTACGCAATCCCCGGATGATAGGTTTTGGTATAAGCAACCATCAGACGCTAACGTCTGCCCATACATATTCATCGGGTGCGATCATAGGTTCGCGTTTCGTTCAATTGCTAGATGAATGCGACGGCGATGCCGACCTTGCCTTAGAGCGTTTGTATGCTATGCTTTGAAAAGATAAAGAAAGACAAAAGTTTGCATTAAAATCGCCAAGTATCAGTTGAATTGTTGAAGAAGCTTTCATTATTTTGAATAATATGTTAAAAATATTCATTTTTGTTGGCACATGTTGTAAAAAAGCGGTAAATTTGCAATTGAAAATGTTAATATCATCCACTTCCGATGGTTTCATCGTTGGGAGTGGGGTTTGTTATGACATAACGTGTGTTTAAATGTTAAAATAATGAAAAACAGAGAAAAACTTTTCAGTGAGTTTCAAGCTCCGACCCGTCAGGAATGGCTCGACAAGATAGAGGTAGACCTGAAGGGCGCCGACTTCCAGAAGAGGTTGGTATGGAGGACAAACGAGGGTTTCAATGTTCAGCCATTCTATCGTAGGGAAGACCTAGCAGACAAGAAGGCCGTAGACTCTCTTCCGGGCGAGTTTCCGTTTATCCGCGGCAACAAGACCGACAACAATTTATGGCATGTCCGTCAGGACATCGAAGTGACCGATGCGAAATCCGCAAATTCGAAGGCATTAGACCTGTTGCTGAAGGGTGCCGATTCTATAGGTTTCCATTTCTGTGGTGACATGGTAAATGCAGAGACCATCGAGACCCTGTTGAAGGGCATACATTGCGATTCGACTGAGTTGAATTTCTGCACCTGCAAGCGTCGTTCATTGGAATTGGCCAAGCTTCTCGTAGCTTATTTCGAGAAGAAGGGTTATGCCAAGGACAAGGTGATGGGCAGCATAGACTGGGACCCGATTGAGAAAATCCTTGTAAAAGGTAAGGATACGAGCGGTTTGCTGAGTTTAGGCAAGGAATTGATAGAGACATTCAAGGATTACCCACAATTCCGTTGCATAACGGTAAACAGCAGCACCTTGAACAACAGTGGTGCTTACATCTACCAGGAGCTTGGTTATGCCCTTGCCTGGGGAAATGAATACCTTCACCAGTTGGTAGAGCAAGGGGTTGATCCGACAGAAGCAGCCAAGCGCATCAAATTCCAGATGGGCGTAAGCGAGAACTACTTCATGGAGATAGCCAAATTCCGTGCCGGCCGAATGCTATGGGCTCAGATAGTCAAGCAGTACGAGCCGAAATGCGACTGTGCCTGTCAGATGCACGTATGTGCCATCACAAGCGAGTACAATCAGACGATATTCGACAGCTACGTGAACCTTCTCCGCAGCCAGACCGAAGCTATGTCAGCCGCTATTGGCAATGTAGACTCGATTATAGTGACTCCGTTCGACAAGCCATATCAGACACCGGACGAATTCTCAGAACGACTGGCAAGGAACCAGCAGTTGCTGTTGAAAGAGGAGGCACATTTTGACAAGTTAGTAGACGTGGGCGGTGGTTCTTATTATATAGAGGAGCTGACCGACGCGATAGCCAAGGAAGCCTGGAAGTTGTTCCTGTCGGTAGAAGAGGCCGGCGGTTTCCTGAGCGAATCACTTGCCGGGAATATACAGAAGACCATAAACGCCTCGAACGACAAGCGTCATGCAGATGCCGCTAAGCGCAAGGAGTTCATCCTTGGCACCAACCAATTCCCTAATTTCACAGAGAAGTCGGAAGGCAAGCGTCCTGTAGAGAGTTGCTGTGGATGCAGCAATGAAGAAGGCGGCATCTTGACTTTGAACCGAAGCCGCATGTCGAGTGAGTTCGAGTCTTTACGCTTAGCTACCGAAGGCGCTGCAAAGCAGCCGGTAGCCTTTATGCTGACCATCGGTAATTTGGCAATGCGTCAGGCCCGTGCCCAGTTCTCATGCAATTTCTTGGCAGCCGCCGGCTACAAGGTGATAGACAATCTTGGTTTCAAGACGGTAGAAGAAGGTGTTGACGCAGCTTTGAAAGCAGATGCCGACATCGTGGTTATCTGTTCTTCAGATGACGAATATGCCGAATACGCAATCCCAGCGTTCAAATATCTTGACGGCCGTGCTATGTTCGTGGTAGCCGGTGCTCCGGCATGCAGTGAAGACTTGAAGGCAGCTGGCATAGAGAACTTCATCCATGTGAGAGTTAACCAACTCGAGACGTTGAGAGAATATAACCAGAAGTTGAATATCCAGTAAAAATATTTATGATTATGAGACGTAAATTTAATGATATAGATATTTATGCTGGTATTCAAGCAAAGAATGGCCAGCAGTGGCAGCAAGAGAATCATATAAGTGCCAATTGGCGTACCCCTGAGCAGATAGACATCCAGCCGGTGTACACGAAAGAGGACCTTGAGGGCATGGAGCATCTGGACTTCACCGCCGGAATTCCCCCTTATTTGCGTGGTCCTTATTCAATGATGTATCCGTTCCGTCCATGGACCATCCGTCAGTATGCCGGATTCTCCACCGCAGAGGAGTCGAATGCCTTCTATCGCCGTAACTTGGCAAGTGGTCAGAAAGGTTTGTCGGTAGCGTTTGACCTTCCGACTCACCGCGGTTATGACCCAGACAACCCACGCGTAGTAGGAGATGTAGGTAAAGCCGGTGTGAGCATCTGTTCTTTAGAGAACATGAAGGTTCTGTTTGCCGGTATTCCATTGAACAAGATGTCAGTTTCGATGACGATGAACGGCGGTGTGTTGCCTATCTTGGCATTCTACATCAACGCCGGTCTGGAGCAAGGAGCAAAGTTGGAAGAGATGGCCGGAACGATTCAGAACGACATTCTGAAGGAATTCATGGTACGTAACACCTATATCTATCCACCAGCCTTCTCGATGAAGATAATCGCCGACATCTTCGAGTATACCTCTCAGAACATGCCGAAGTTCAACAGCATATCGATATCCGGTTACCATATGCAAGAAGCCGGTGCTACCGCAGACATCGAATTGGCATACACCCTTGCCGACGGTATGGACTATCTTCGCACCGGTGTGAATGCCGGTATTGACATCGACGCATTCGCTCCTCGTCTGTCGTTCTTCTGGGCTATTGGCATGAACCACTTCATGGAGATTGCGAAGATGCGTGCCGGCCGTCTGTTATGGGCAAAGATCACCAAGATGTTCGGAGCGAAGAATCCAAAATCCATGGCACTTCGTACCCACTCGCAGACATCAGGCTGGTCGTTGACAGAGCAAGATCCGTTCAACAACGTAGGCCGCACCTGTATAGAGGCAATGGCCGCCGTATTGGGTCACACCCAGTCGCTCCACACGAACGCATTGGACGAGGCAATCGCTTTGCCAACCGACTTCAGTGCCCGTATAGCCCGTAACACACAGATATATATTCAGAACGAGACAAAGGTATGCAAGCAGATTGACCCATGGGCCGGTTCCTACTATGTAGAGACCCTGACCAACGAGTTGGTTCACAAGGCATGGGAGCATATCCAGGAAATCGAGAAGCTGGGCGGCATGGCCAAGGCCATCGAGACCGGTCTTCCAAAGATGCGTATCGAGGAAGCAGCGGCAAGAACCCAGGCTCGTATCGACTCCGGCGTTCAGACGATTGTAGGTGTGAACAAATACCGTCTTGCTCACGAAGATCCGTTGGATATTCTGGAAGTAGACAACACGGCCGTACGCAAGCAGCAGGAAGAATCGTTGAAGGAGCTTCGTGCGAACCGCGACGAAGCCGCCTGCAAGGCCGCTTTAGCCGAGATTACGGAATGTGTGCGTGAATTCAACGAGGGCAAGAAGAGCAAGAACAACCTTCTTGCGTTGGCCGTTAAGGCAGCAGGTCTTCGTTGTACATTAGGTGAGATAAGTGATGCCTGCGAGGCAATCGTAGGCCGTTATAAAGCAGTAATCAGAACAATATCAGGCGTGTATTCATCAGAAAGCAAGAAAGACGCAGACTTCACCCGTGCCTGCGAATTGACCGAGCAGTTTGCTCAGAAAGAAGGTCGTCGTCCACGAATCATGATTGCAAAGATGGGTCAGGACGGTCACGACCGTGGTGCTAAAGTAGTTGCCACCGGTTATGCCGACTGTGGTTTTGACGTTGACATGGGACCATTGTTCCAGACTCCAGCCGAGGCCGCCCGTGAGGCAGTAGAGAACGACGTAAACGTGGTAGGTGCTTCATCATTGGCAGCAGGTCACAAGACCCTGATTCCACAGTTGATAGAAGAGTTGAAGAAACTCGGTCGTGAGGACATCATGGTGATAGCCGGTGGTGTGATTCCAGCGCAAGACTACGACTTCCTGTACAAGGCAGGTGTAGCCGCCATCTTCGGCCCTGGTACCTCAGTAGCCAAGGCAGCCTGCGAGATTCTGAACATACTGTTAGAGGAATAATTCTATTTACGGTTTACTATTTACAACTTGTTTAGATATCCGTGGTTTTTCCATTGTAATATTGAGAATGAACCATGCTTACGAATTCGAATGACTAAACGAGATTGATTGTAGATAGTTAAATCTTTTGACAAAGTTCATGAATAATGAAATATTCCATAGATTGGCCATAGGGGCGGACATCAATCCGCCCCTATGTTTTAATAATCCATTCGATTATGTTCCCCACCCCATGTGTGTATCGGCATCGTGTGAGGTCAGGGAGCATGTTCTGCATGAACCGTTGTGGCAGAAAGAGTTGTCAGCGGGTAAGATGTTCGGTGTGATGGTTGTTGAGCATGAATGCGAATTGGGTTATTTGGCAGCTTTCTCCGGTCAGTTGAACGGCGATAGCATAGTTGACGGATTCGTGCCACCAATCTTCGACACAAACAGTTCGGAGTATTTTCAGTCGGAGATGCACAGCATAGAGCAGTCGATATCCGACAAGGAAGAGCGCAAGCACCGTTCGTTAGCTCTTCAGGAGTGGCTTTTCCGTCAATACATTTGCTTAAACGGCCTGAATGAGCAGAAAAGCATAATGGACATCTTCATCGAGTATTACCGCCAAAAGATGTTGAAACAAGAGAATTACCGCAAGAACGCGTCACTTCATCATATCCCTTCCGGCACCGGTGAATGCTGTGCTCCGAAATTGCTTCAGTATGCCTATTTACATGGTATGCGTCCGCTTAGCATAGCAGAGTTCTGGATACAGCCGGTAACAGATTCAAAAGAATATCGTCAGCTAATAAGCGCCAAAGCAGAAGTTCGGCATGACGGTCGTTTTTATCCTTCTTGTCATGGTAAATGCCGTCCGTTATTAGAGTTTATGCTTAAGGGCTTGAATGTAGCCCACAGCAGTGAAGAAGATATTGATGATGAGTTGCTTAAGAATGTGAAGACTGTCTACGAAGACAATCATGTGATAATAGTAGACAAGCCCGGCGGCTTGCTGTCCGTACCCGGTCGTAGCAGCCGTAAATCCATAGCCGACTGGCTGAAGGAAGTTAAGCGTCTTGATATGTTTTGGTTCGTTCACCGCTTGGATCAGGCCACCAGTGGTTTGCTTGTGGTATGCAAGGACGAAATGACTTACAAGCATCTTCAGCAACAATTTATCCGACATGAGGTAGAAAAGACCTATGAGGCATGGGTGGAGGGCGACGTTGAGGGAGACAGCGGAAAGATATCGTTGCGTATTCGCCGTGATGCATCCGACCCTCCCCGTCAATTAGTAGACATGGAACACGGTAAGAATTCCGTAACCCGTTGGAAGGTTTTGGAGCATAAGGGAGGCATGACACATTTGGAATTGTATCCTGATACTGGCCGCACTCATCAGCTGCGTGTACATTGTGCCCATCCGTTAGGTTTGAATGCACCGATTGTTGGTGACAAACTGTATGGGAATCAGAGCGCTACTGGTAATTTGCGTCTGAGAGCCACAAGGCTGAAGTTAAATCTATACGGCGAGGATATCTATATTTCTATATAAAAGGAGTGGTTTAAAATATATTATTGCTGGTGCAAACATAGTAACTGTCCGGTAAACAAATATTCAATCATTTTATTCAACCTTTTGACGTTATTCTTACCTTCATTTGATTGAACTAGTACTGGGAGTGTTTCCGTCCCCCGATAACGGACATTTGACGTTCTGCAACATCATGGATGTCCTGCAACATCGTTAACTTAACTATACCCACACGTTTCTTAAAGGTTTTACAACTTCATAAGCTTTTTATGTTCTATTATTGTAAAATTGAGCAACTTAAATTCAATAGATAAGACCATTTATTAGAGGTATTTGACTTTTTAGTATTTTTATGGGAAAAAATAAGTGTCAAAATTAAACTTATTCGTAACTTTGCTGTCAAATTAAAAGTTAACGAACTTGCGAGTAGATTATAGTTGACAAGCTTATTCAGTTTTTGAGTTCGCTATAGTTATTGAGTTTATTGTAGGATGTTTTTAAGGGAGTAAGATTAAAGGAGATTATTTTTAACAGCATCTGTTATTTATGATACTGATATCCAGCATCATAATACACGGATATTTATATTATATTTTATGAAGAGACATTCACTCGTATTGCTGTTTTTATTACTATGCAATACAGTATTCGGGCAAAGCAAGTTTAATGTGTCGGGAATAGTGATCGACAAAGACACAGAAGAAGCTCTGATTTCAGCGTCAATCAAGGTATTAAAAGTAGCAGACAGCACTTATGTTGCAGGAAAAGCGACCGATTTGAACGGTGGCTTCACTTTTCAGGGGATCAAGAAAGGCGAATATATCCTTCAGATCAGTTATGTGGGTTATGTGACAAAAGAATTGCCGTTGGACTTGACAAAACAAGATGAAAAGAATGTAGACTTGGGTTATCTCACCCTCAGCACCGACGCCGTGTTGCTTAGTGAGGCTGTGATTACCGCCCAAGCCGCCAAGGTCCAGGTGAAGGGAGACTCATTGGTGTTTAATGCCGATGCCTACCGTCTACCACCCGGCAGTGCATTGGAAGACCTGATCAAGAAGCTTCCAGGAGCGACGATAGAAGAAGACGGAACCGTAAAGATCAACGGTAAGCCCGTGTCCAAGATCTTGATAGACGGTAAGGAGTTTTTCATCAACGACAAGAATGTAGCTTTGAAGAACCTTCCGACAAATATCATAGACAACATAAAGGCCTATGACCGTAAGAGTGACTTGGCCCGCATCACAGGTATAGACGACGGTGAGGAGGAGACTGTATTGGATTTAACCGTTAAGAAAGGAATGAACAACGGCTGGGTCGGTCAGTTGAACGGTGGTGTTGGCACAGAGCACCGTTATACTGGTCGTTTGAATGTAAACCGTTTCACAGACAGTGAGCAGTACAGTTTGGTAGGAAGTGCCAACAATATAGGCGACCGTGGTTTCGGTGGCGGTGGCGGCCGTGGTTGGTGGCGTCCCGGCAATGGTTTGCAAGCCAGCAAGGAGCTTGGTTTCAACTATGCCACGACGAGCGATAAGCTAGAGACCGGCGGTTACATATGGCATCGTTACGACGGCAGCGATGTGTGGAGCCATTCATCAACTCAGAACTTCGTGAACTCGACCGGTGCCTTCAGTCAGAGCACCAACCAGTCATACAGCAGCAATTCAAGTTTAAGCGGCGGTTTCCGCTTTGAATGGAAGCCCGACACGATGTCGAACATCATTTTCCGTCCAAGTTTCAACTATTCCCGCAACCGTGGTTACTCCTACAACAACTCCGGAACTTACGACAGTGATCCCGACAATTACGACGAGGCAGAATTGTCAGAAGCCGAGGGTTATTTCCGTGATCGTCTGAGCGATGCCGACGTTCAGGATGTGATAGACATGATAGTGAACACCCGGTACAATCGTCAGCAGAGTTACAACAGCGATGCCGGCATGAGCGGAGAATTGCAGTTGAACCGCCGTTTGAATAACGAAGGTCGCAACATAACGTTGCGCATGACAGGCGGTTTCAGCAATAGCATCAGCCGCCAGTTGTCATCGTCGAGCATCAGCTACCGTGAGAGCAGCGGTATGCTGAACGAGATGCTGAACCGCTACTACACGACTCCTGGCAGGAACCGCAACTACAGTGTTCAGTTGACCTACAGTGAGCCAATCGCAAAGCGTACATATTTGCAATTCAGCTATCGTTTCAACTATCGTTATAACAAGAATAACCGTGGAGCGTTTGAATACGACGCAGTGGCTTACACAGCGTTGGAAGAAGCCCTTCGTAGTAACCGCTACAACATATTGGGCGCTTTAGACGATTTGTCGTCGTTGGGTTATGACCGCACTCGCAATGAAGAGTTGAGCCAGTTCTCCGAATACCGAAACTATGACCACACAGCGAGTGTGATGTTCCGTATGGTTCGCGACAAATACAACTTGAATTTCGGTGTAGACGTGCTTCCTCAGCATTCCGTTCTGAACTACCAATACATGGGCAAGAGCTACGATGACATCACCCGTAACGTAGTGAATTTCACCCCGACTTTCAACCTTCGTTACAAATTCAACGAGACGACCAACCTTCAGGTTCGTTACAACGGGCGCACTTCTCAGCCGAGCATGACCAACCTGCTTGAGATAACCGACGATTCCGACCCTCTGAACATCCGTATGGGTAACTCAAAGCTGAAACCTTCTTTCACTCAGAACCTCCGTGCTTTCTTCAACACCTATAATGTGGACCATCAACGCGGCATCTTCGCTCACACCTACTTCAATCTTCGTCAGAACAACATATCCAACCGTACCTATTATGACGAGACGACCGGTGTGTCGACAACGAAGCCAGAGAACATAAACGGCGACTGGGATGCCGGTCTGGGTTTTGGAATGAACACCGCTCTTGATTCCGAGAAATATTTCTCCATGAACACATTCACGAACTTCGGTTACAGTCATAATGTGAGTTATCTGAACCCACTTCAATTCCCTGACAACGACAAGTCTACCACCAAGAGCCTCAACATAATGGAGCGTCTGAGTTTCGAATACCGTAAGGACTGGTTGGAGGTATCCCTGAACGGAAATCTCAACTACAGCCATTCGAACAACAATGTGATAGCCAACAACAAATTCAACACTTACACATTCTCCTACGGCACAGAGGTGAACATCACCCTTCCTTGGGGCAGTGAGATAAACACCGACATTGCAATGAATTCCCGCCGCGGTTTCAGCCAGTCGTCGATGAACACGAACGAATTAATCTGGAATGCGATGATTTCCCATTCCTTCCTTGCCAACAATGCGTTGACGATATCGTTGGAATGGAACGACATTCTTCAGGAGCGCAGCAACATAAGCCGCACGATCAACGCCTTCATGCGTAGTGATTCCCAATACAATGCGATATATTCATATGGCATGCTGCGTGTGATTTACAAGTTGAACATCTTTGCCGGGAAGAATGCAATGGGCAACGGCGGCGGCTTTGGCCCTGGC
>FLNV01000261.1_pt1 | contig 17175 bp, 12 predicted proteins | sample 1140351 | NCBI WGS metagenome assembly FLNV01 (sample SAMEA3878207, study PRJEB12797) | bioreactor metagenome | biome: Moose rumen | place: Sweden | collected 2011-10 | reverse complement strand
TTTTATTACTCCCTTTTATTACTCCCTTTTATTACTCCCTTTTATTACTCCCTTTTATTACTCCCTTTTATTACTCCCTTCTATTACTCCCTTCTATTACTCCCCTTTTTACTCCCTTCTATTACTCCCTTCTATTACTCCCTCTTATTACTCCCTTCTATTACTCCCCTTTTTACTCCCTTCTATTACTCCCTATTTAAATTCCCTTTTTAAATTCCCTTTTTAAATTCCTTTTTAAATTCCTTTTTTATGATGAAACACCTAATGAAAACATTCGCGCTCTTTCTTGCGCTGTGCCTCTTCTGTGCCAATGCTGACGCCCAGAGAGTGACACTCACCAGTGGCAACGTCAACCTCCGCTACGCACCGTCGATGAACGCCGGTATTCTCTCCGACTATTACGGCAACCACATCCACTATTCCCGCGGCACATCCTTCACCTATGCCGGTCAGACGCGCAACGGCTTCTACAGCATCTACGTCAACGGCGACATCCTGTGGGTGGCCTCCCAGTTCGCACGCATGTCGAACGGCGGCAACGGACAGAACCTCGCACCGCGGGCGGGTCGTCAGGGCAACGCACGCTCGATCGTCATCAACGGCACAGACGTGAATTTCCGTCTCGGTCCCAGCCTGAATGCAGGCATCCTCTCTGATGGCTACGGCTATCATATCCATGTGCCTAAATACACGCGGCTCCCATACCTGGGCACTTCAGGCAGCTTCTACAAGACACGCTACAACGGACGTGTTGTATATGTCTATATGCAGTACGCTTACACGGAATAACCTTTTTATATGACAACCAAGCAAAAGCGGGCGGAAACCATTTTCTGCCCGCTTTTTCTGAATCCCCCTTTCTTTCCCGCCTTTCTCCGTTTGTTTCTGTCCTTCTCGCCTTTCCTGTTTTTGTTCTGCTCTTTCTCCCTGAATCCCCTCCGTTGTTGTAAGCCCTTCCTGCCTCTCTGAATCCCTCTTCATTTTTGTAACCCCACGGGAGAGGCAGGCGGGACCTCGTGTCCCGCACATCCGGCCGGCGAAGCACGGCCATTCCAAAATAACTCCCTCAAAAAAAATCCCTAAACCTTTGGATATTTGCAAAATAATTCGTAACTTTGCAGTCCATTTTGTAGACACGCTCCCCGAAGCGTGCCTTTGTTGGTGTGTGGATAGTGTCGCCTATTAGCCGGGTGCACGGTCCGTGAATCGCTGACAGACAGATATTTAGTAACAACAAAAAGTAAAAAGAAAAGAATGAAAACTCTTAGTTTCTCAACGCATTTCGCTACACCGGAAGAGGCAAAGAAAGAGTGGGTCGTTGTTGACGCCACTGACCAGATTGTAGGTCGCCTCTGCTCGAAGGTTGCGAAAATCCTTCGTGGCAAGTACAAGCCATGCTTCACTCCTAACCAGGACTGTGGAGACAATGTGATTATTATCAACGCGGAAAAAATCCAGTTCTCCGGCAACAAGTGGGCAGAGAAAGAACTCATCACCTTCTCCGGCTACCCAGGCGGTCAGCACAAGATCAACATGGAGAACCTCGCTAAGAAACCTAACGGATATGAGCGCATCCTTCGTCATGCTGTGAAAGGCATGCTCCCAAAAGGACGTCTCGGTGCGAAATTGCTGAAGAACCTCTACATCTATGAAGGTGCAGAGCACAATCAGGAGGCTCAGAGCCCTAAGTCTATTGATATTAACGCGCTTAAATAATAAGAAACATGGAAGTAATTAATGCATTGGGCCGCCGTAAAGCTGCTGTAGCCCGTATATATATGAAAGAGGGAACGGGTAAAATCACCATCAACAAGCGTGACCTCGCTGACTATTTCCCTTCTGAGTTAATCCAGTTCGTTGTTAAGCAGCCGCTCAACCTTCTCGACGTGGCTGAGAAGTACGACATCAAAGTAAACCTCTTCGGTGGTGGCTACACCGGACAGTCACAGGCACTGCGTCTCGCTATCGCACGCGCTCTCGTGAAAATCAACGCTGAGGACAAGAAGGCTCTCCGCCAGGCTGGTTTCATCACCCGCGACTCACGCGTTGTTGAGCGTAAGAAGCCGGGTCGTCCGAAGGCACGCCGCAGATTCCAGTTCAGTAAGCGTTAATCTTTTTTTAGTTTAATGTTTAATGTTTAAAGTTTAATGTGGATTTACCCTCAACTCTAAACACAAAACTCTCAACTAATCAAATCAACTGAGGGCAGTGGCTGGAGTTTCTCTAAACTCTCAACACTCAACTCCCAACTAATAATTAATCATTGTTTAGTATCTAAACTGGGAAGACCTCTGATGGATTTAAGGATGTACGATGAATGAGACAAATACAAAAATGACAAAATAAATCGTAAATCGTAAATTTGTAAATCGTAAATATGAGTTACTCCCCGGTTGGGTTTGAACAGAAACTTAAAAAGAAAGTAAACTATCATGGCAAGAACATCATTTGAGACATTACTTGCAGCAGGTAGCCATTTCGGCCACCTCCGTAGAAAATGGAATCCCGCTATGGCTCCTTACATCTTCATGGAGCGTAACGGCATCCATATCATCGACCTCCACAAGACCGTAGCCAAGATTGACCAGGCTGCTGAGGCACTGAAGCAGATCGCCAAGAGTGGAGAGCGCATCCTTTTTGTTGCTACTAAAAAGCAGGCTAAAGAAGTGGTGGCTGAGAAAGCCGCTTCCGTTGGTATGCCATACGTCATCGAGCGCTGGCCGGGCGGTATGCTCACCAACTTCCCTACTATCCGTAAGGCTGTGAAGAAGATGGCCAATATCGACAAGATGCTGGCTGACGGCACTTACGACAAGCTCTCAAAGCGTGAGAACCTGCAAATCCGCCGTAAGCGCGAAAAGCTGGAGAAGAACCTCGGTTCTATCGCCGACCTCAAACGCCTTCCATACGCGCTCTTCGTGATTGACGTGATGAAGGAGAACATCGCAGTGAAAGAGGCTAACCGTCTTGGAATTCCTGTGTTCGGTATCGTAGATACCAATTCCGACCCGTCAAACGTGGACTTTGTGATTCCTGCTAACGACGACGCTACTAAGTCTATCGAGGTTATCGTGGACGCTTGTGTGGCTGCCATCGCTGAAGGGATCGAGGAGCGTAAGGCTGAGCGTGTGGATATGGAGCAGGCGGGTGAAGAGACCGTTCCGGAGGACCGTCCGGCAAGAAAGCGTACGTCAAGAGCACGTGCTGAGAAGAAGGAGGCTGAGGCGCCTGTAGCTGAGGCACCGGCTGTTGAGGCTGCTCCTGAGCCGCCTGCAACAGAGGAGGCTGCTCCGGCAAAGGAAGAGACTCCGGCAAAGGAAGAGACGCCTGCTGAGTAATAAAATCATTAATCGTAAATTATTTAATTCTTAAATTCCAAAATGGCTATTACATTACAAGAGATAAATGCCCTTCGTCAGAAGACCCAGGCAGGACTGATGGACTGCAAGAAGGCGCTGACAGAGGCTAACGGCGATATGGACGCCGCTATGGAGATTCTCCGTAAGAAAGGACAGATGGTTGCGGCTAAGCGCTCTGACCGTGAGGCTGCTGAAGGTTGCGTACTTGCGAAGGTTGACGGCAAATTCGGCGCACTCGTGGCACTGAAGTGCGAGACCGACTTCGTGGCTAAGAACGCTGACTTCGTGGCGCTGGCCAACAAGGTGATTGACGCTGCTGTGGCTGCTAAGGCTAAGACTCAGGATGAGGTGAATGCGCTCGATATCGACGGTGTTCCCGCTTCTGAGGCTGTGGTGAACCGCTCAGGTGTGACTGGTGAGAAGATGGAGCTCGACGGCTATGCAACCGTTGAAGGCGAGAAGGTGGTGGCTTACAACCACATGAACCAGAGCTTCCTCTGCACACTCGTTGCTTTCAACAAGGACTGCTCCGACGAGGTGGCTAAGGGCATCGCCATGCAGGTGGCTGCCATGAGCCCTGTCGCGCTCGACGAGAGCCAGATTTCTGCTGAGGACAAGGCTAAAGAGCTTGCTGCTATCATCGACAAGACAAAGGAAGACGAGGTGAAGAAGACTATCGAGGTTCAGCTCAAGAAGGCTGGTATCAACCCGAACCATGTGGACAGCGACGACCACATCAACTCTAACATCACAAAGGGTTATATCACAGAGGAGCAGGGTGCTCAGGCACGTGAGATCATCGCTGCCGTTGGCGAGTCTGCACGTCAGAACCTCAACGACCAGAAGATTGAGATGATTGCCCAGGGTCGTCTCAACAAGTACTACAAGGAGGTTTGCCTTCTCAACCAGGCTTATATCGACGACAACAAGGTGTCAGTTGCTCAGTACCTCAAGAGCATCGACCCTGAACTCACCGTCGTTGACTTCAAGCGCTACACTCTCCGCGCTGAGTAATCTCCCGATCAGCATTTTTAAAACAATCATAAAAAGCCGCCCAACCATGTGTGTGGGCGGCTTTTCTTTCTCTTTCTTCCTCCGTTGTTCCTTCCCTCCCTCCCCCTTTTCTTCCCATCCGCTTTCCTTTCCCTTCCCCCATCTGCTTTACTGTACGCCGCAGTTGTCTGTGGCTTTCCCTTCCCCGTCTGCTTTCCTGTATGCCGCAGTTGTCTGTGGCTTTCCTTTCCCCGTCTGCTTTCCTGTACGCCGCAGTTGTCTGTGGCTTTCCTTTCCCCGTCTGCTTTCCTGTATGCCGCAGTTGTCTGTGGCAATATCGGCCGGCGAAGCACGGCCCTCTCTTCTCATATCGGCCTTCTCATTTCTCTCCCATCATTGCAAATGTCAGCGGCCATTCCGTTCAGTTGCAGACATTGCTCTCTTGTTATAGTTCGCCGTTCGTTATGGTGTTCCCATGGTGCCAGCATCAGTAATTTCCCTGACGCACAAGCGTCGAAATGCCGTCCGCTTGGCTTAAAGTACTCGCTGAATCCGTTCTCTAACAACACAATCAGCGGAACTCCGTGATCTACGGCAGTACGTGCCACGGCTTTTTCGCCAGGGCTGATGCATGGAGAAACAAGTACAGTCCCCTTTTTACCCTCCTCAAGAAAAGTGCTTACCCTCTTTGTGATTTCCTCGTCCGTCAGACTTCGGCTGCATTGCACCTGTAGCATATTTACGGCATTCAGCAACTCCCTGTTGCCGATGCTGACAAAGTAGTGCCCGCACACCTCAATGCCAATCTGATTGAATAACTCACGACGGCCTCGTTTAATAGCCAGACGCATCGGGTTGTCCCATATATATTTCTTGACAGTGGAAAGCTGCTCAATGCTTGTGATGATCCGGTCGTGGTAGCCTTTTTCCCACAGTCTTGCGTTACCGTCTTTTTCTATGTCAATACTGCATAGCTCATTATATTCTTTTGTGGTTTTATACATCAAAAAGGATATAATAGAACCTAGGTGTTTAGGCAGGGGGGCTGTTACTTGTAAAAGTATATGAATGTGGTCTGGCATGAGTTGGACGAGTTGTACGTCTATCTGTGGCCATTGTGCATGAATATTGAAGCATTCATCACTCACCATCTTACCGACCGTACTGGGCTCGATGAAAGGCGAAGACTCTTCTCCCTTAAAAGTAAGTTTTCCTAATACGGGGATTCTATGCTCGGTTGTCATGGTAATCATGTATATGCCTTTGCCCTTGTAGTCATGATTGGCCATTCTTCTTTTCATTGAGCTTTTTTTCTCCTTGGCGTATTTATTCTCTTGGGGAATATGAGCCGCAGTCGCTTGTGGGGTATTTGTGCCTGATGTTAACGTGGTGTGATTGGAAAGCTTATTGTTTTCATTTTTATTCATTCTACCATTCTTTTAATACGCACAAAAGTAATAAAAATTGATGATATTCGCAACATAAAAGTATTTTTTCTTGCCGCAGACAACTGCGGCGTACATGAAAGCAAGCGATATCATCAATATTTTTCTTTTTCTTTCTCTCGTTTGCCTCTGTTATCTGCGGCTTTTTCAGTCCCTTACCTTTCCGCTTTTTCAGTCTCTTCCTGTCTGCTTTTTCAGTCTCTTCCTGTCTGCTTTCCTGTATGCCGCAGTTGTCTGCGGCTCAACCGGCCGGCGAAGCACGGCCTTTCCCATCAACAACAAGAACGCCCCGGAAGGCTTTGCCTTCCGGAGCATCTATGATGTTATAATTTAAATCTTACCAGAGGGAGTATTTCTGGGGATCCTGAGCCGCTGCGGCGGCTTCCTCTTCGTCGAAAAGCTCGCGGTCTTTTGCGTCGCTGAGGCTTGGGTCGGTGTTGTCCTGCTTTGAAGGCGGTGCCATCAGACATTCAACTTCATAGTTTGTGCAGGTAACTGCCGGTGTGATATATCTTTTCTTTTTCATAATCGTTTTCTCTTTTCTTTGTTTTTTCATGGGAGCATCTGCCGGCATTTCATCCGGCAGACCTTCCCAACTTATTTTATACATTACTTAATCATCACCTTTTTACCGTTGACAATATACACACCTGATGTAGCCGGCCTACCGTTGAGCTGCTGTCCGCTCAGATTGTACCATACAGCGTTCTCCAGTCTATCAACACTGCTGTTGTCAACCAAGTTGATGCCAGTGGGCTCGTCGTTCTCGTTCTCTTCCTCAGGTATGTAACCGATGTAAATCATGTTCTTCACACCACTGCCAGTGCCGCCTTCCCAGATAGGTGTTGGAAGCAAGCTCTTGTCGATGTGCAGGTATGCTTTGTTGGCTCCGATGGTGCCTGCATTCATCACAGGGTAGAAAGCTTCGAATTTTTCGGTAACAACATCTCCGTTAGAGCCTGTGTTGCTGTCGTAAGTGTAGTGGCGGTAAGCCATGATGTAGTTTGCATAATTATCGTCGTAAGCACCTACTTCACCGCCATCAGGCTTTCCTACCATCATGTTCTTTCCTTCAGCAGCCAGTGCGTTGTCATCGTCTGTCGGGTCGATATGCATGGCGGGGTAGAAGAGAGGCTGCTTGAACACTTCACCCTGGTCATCGCTCTGTCCGTTCCAAAGAACAACCCCCTGTCCAGAAGGAACAACCGTGAATTGGTTAGCCTCAGTAAGGTTCACTTTCACTGCGTTGTATCCGTCTGTAACGACGTCATCAGCTGTAACTGCGTACGCCTTCACGTTGTTGCTTGTCAGTTCTGTGTTGAGCGAGTGGTCGATATTGTGGTTACGGCTCTCAGATGCGAAGCCAAGGTGGTTCACGTCTTTCAGGATGTCGGTGACGGCAAGCTTCTTTACTGTCACACCTGCTTTCCATTCAACAACCACGGTTCCAGCAGTAGAAATATCATAACGATATACTCCACTTGCCGCATCGCTGCTTTCAGGAGCATCTACAGCCGTATTGTTGACTAATACGCGTTCAGGAGCCTGAGAGCTCTTGATATATACTCTTGAATTTGCAGGAACGGAAGGAACTGTAACAACACAATGGGTTCCACCGCGACGGTTCATCTCTACTCCATTGTCTGTAAGTTTGACATTGTTTTGAGCACCATAAGCGCAGAGCTGATTCCCCCATCCGAATCCAACACCCTTGGCTTCCTCGATTGCTGTAGTGCCGACTGTAAGCTCAGATCCGGAGGCAAACAATAATTGGGTTCTGTCATTATCACTATTATGCTGGTTCACATTAATGTTAACGCTGTTCACGTCAGTAGTGGCATAAGTCAAGCTTGTCTTATCTTCATTATTGTAAGAACCGTAACTGTCTGCCTCCACGTTGGCCATACCGTCGTATTGTGAAGACTTCCCCATGCTTGTGCTTGTGAAATCCCATGTCTTAGGGAATTCTGTGTCGGTGGAAAGAATACCTACGGGAATATGTGTCACGACGCCGTCAAGAACATAGGTGTCGCTTGCGTCTTTGATTGTCTGAATAATTTTTGCTGTACCGACACCGCTGTTTACTGTAAGTGTGAGGTCGTACCATGAGTTGTTTGTTCCTGCAGTTGCGGTGAGTGCGGCATTAAGGTTGCCGTTGCTTGTATCTATGGAATAATGAGGATAAAGCATCATCGCGTTTCCTGCATAATTAGGACCAGCCTTGTAATCTACGGATTTTGGTGTTACGCCATCGTAAACAACAGCACTGTTTGTCGAACCTATTGTGTTTCCAGCAGTAGTTTTCAGAGTCATGTCTGTGCCGGCTTCGCTCAGCACATCGATTCTGATTATATTTGTCCATCCGGCATCGGCAATTCTGAAAGTGACATCGGTGTATTCACCTTCATTGTCGGACTGCACAGTGAAATAGTTTGCTCCTTTATAAAGATTATTACCATCTGATACGTATTCCACAGCCTTACCAATACCGAAATTGGATGTGATTTTTGTGCCGTCCATATCGGTAAGGTAGCAGTTGCTGTTGCTCATTGTTGTTTCGATATACTGACCTGCATTGCTGTCGTAGCACTGCCAGTAAATTTTGATAATCTTACCGGCAGGTACTTGAGGTATGGTAAATGTTGAATTATAGTAAATTGTGACTTTTGCATTTGCTGCCACATCAATGTTGTCAACATCTGCATACAACATGGATTTTAAAATCTCGTCAACCTCGTAAGATTCCTTGCCGTCAGTACTTTCGTAAGTACCTGTGTTTATTGCGTTTGTACCGAAGTTCTTTGCTGCTGATGTGAATACCAATCCGGCCGTCTTTGGAATATATCTTGCGTTGTCTCCAGCAATCGACTTGTTGGCTGTCAGCACACATCCATTCAGATAGTTCAATTCACGGTTACTGTACTGACGTACCTTATAGTTTGCGGCCCACTTCTGGCTTTCTGCGTCGTTCTCATCTCCTTGGTAGTCGGCGATGCCGAGACCTTCTTTGTCGGTATAGAAGTCGTATGTCACATCTTCAGTATAGGAAGAAGGCACTGTGATGACGTAGTAGATACTTGCGCCTGCAGTGTTGGTGGCTGTTACGATGATGGCACCGTTCTCGCCCTGAATGTTGGTCACATTACCGTTGTTGTCAACAGAAGCACCAGTGACGCCACCCTTACGTTCAACAGAATAGGTGGCTTCGCCTGTGGCTGCCTGGCTATAAGATGTCTCGCCATGTTGTAAGATGTAGTATGCATTCTCAAAACGGAAGTCAGAGGTGAAGCTGAACGAATTTAAGAGAAATTTGCTCCAACCTGTACCCACGCCTGTATCGGGTGTGTTACCATATAAATAATAGGTGTGACCGGAAATCAAATCTGCTTCTACTGTCAGCAATGTTTTATCTGCGAAACTAACCTGTTTCACAATGTTGTAGTTGTCAGTTGCGTCAACCAGATAAGCGGTATTGTCATTTGTCAGGTATCCTTTCACAATCAACTTTCCGTTGGCTGTAGGCTCAAACTTATAGAATGTTCCCTGATAAGGTACGGTATTGCCGTTGTCATCGTTTACTGTCCAGCAATGTCCCCATCCGTTCTCATCGATTGTTGTTGTAACAAATGTGTTGTCTATCACTTCATCTCGGACAATGGTAATATTTGTCAAAGAATATGCAGAAAGGGCTGAATTTCTGTATGAACCTCCATTTGCACCGAATGTCATGGTCATACAAGGAATCGATGTGATCACACGCTCCTGAAGTTTTCCTTTTCCAGTAAGGGTGTATTCATATCCACCGCCGCTGATTGCATTCACTTCGTATGAGGCATTGTCTGCTGATACAATTACTGTATATGATGCTGTAAATTCAACTCCACAGTAGGTGACCGTTGCTGTCACACTAACTGTACCGGTATTAATGAACAAAATGTCATGATTTACTCCAGATGTCTTTTCCCAGTTAAATCCGGCCAGACGGATATTCGACACACTCCAAGCAACAGTGGCTCCATCAGGCACACCATTAAGTGTTGGCTCGGTGTAGCTCATTGCAGTCAGTTCTACTTCCTCGTTCTCAGTTGTCAAGTCCTTTCCTGTGTTGGATGTGAAGTAGATGTTGGGGGCATCCTCGATGGTGATGGACTTGATGAAAACATCTTTGCTGCAAAGTAAGGATATGTAACCATCACTTGCTGCAACATATTTTGTGTTACTTTCTATGTAATCTCCAGCATCAACTGATGAACCATCTAATTTGTTCATACTGACTCCTCTGATTCCCATCTTCTGAATGCCAGAACCTCCGGTAAAATTAATGGATACAATTTGTCCTTTTGCAAGTCCTGCAATAAGCAAAGCTCTGTTTCCATCATTCTGCCATAAGCCGGCTCCGTTTTTAGAATAATACCACCTTTCATTATGAGACACATAGAAATGTCCTTCCAAATCCAAATTATCATTAGGATTCGTAAGCTGATAACAATCTATTTTGTTCTGATTTCCAGTATTGGGATTAAAAATTACTCCTTCCAACTTATTATCAGTATTCACTGATACTAATGTGGAATTAGTAAAATTGGCAAGCGTGAAATCATACGTCACCTCGCCCCACGCACTCCCTGCTCCCGCCAGCAGCAGTGCCAGCAGCAGCCAGGTTCGAAATAGTAATTTTTTTCTCATGATTGTTTTAGAAATTAAATTAGTTAAGTTAAACAATTTTTTATGTATTTTTATATATATTAATGTGTCGTTAGTTTATGAAGTAATTACTGTATATGTCGAATGACTGGATTTTGCTGATTGATAAGTGGAGGTGACATACATTTTTTTTGTGGAATAGTCGATTTTTTCGATAAATCCGTAAATTCTTAACATTCCAGTTCAAATCCCGGCGCGAATAGAACGGTGAAAAAACGTTTTTTTATAATTTGATACATAACATGTTACATAATTTAAAGTGCTATTGTTTGATACAAAAATTACCATTTTACATATAATCTCATCTTTATGCGAATTCACTTAAAAATTGGCTTATAATGTGGTAACAGATTACGCCAAGATTCATTCTTTTCTGACGGAATTATTTTACTTTTCAATTATTTTTCTTATTTTCGCCAGATAATAATTTTGTTTTGGATGTTTTTCAATCGTGTCATCGGCTATGTCAAGGGGTTGTTTCATGGAGATTCACTCATTCAACACCTTGACTTGTTCGTGGAGGAGCAGCGACGTCTGTGCAGCTGGACGGACGGCACCGTTGCGGTGTTCACATCGTTGCGAGGCAACCTGGATGAGTTCAGGTCGAGCCTGTTGCTGGGCGAGGTGGACAACCAGCTGATGCTGTCGTTCTTGGACTTTCTTGTGGCACATGGTTATAATAACACAACCATCGCGAAGAAGCTGTCGCTGCTGAAATGGTTTCTGAGGTGGTGTGCCGGCAAAGGATATTACAAAGGCAAGGCGCACCAGACGTTCTCTCCCCGTCTGAAAGGCGGCAACTATGAGGACAAGGAGGTGGTGTTTCTCACGGAGGACGAACTGAAACGGCTGGAGGATTATCCGTTTGAGCCGGGAAGCAGCTACGACCGCGTGCGCGACCTCTTCGTGTTCTCTTGTTATTCCGGCTTGCGGTTTTCCGATGTCACGGCATTGACACACAACGACTTGCACGACGGCGCCCTTCATGTGGTGACAAAGAAGACCGGCACGGCAGTGGTTATCCATATAAACAGCCACACGGAGCGTATCATTGCCAAGTATGCTGACAACGACGACGGACGCCTGCTGCCCATGATGGTGTCGCAGGTGGTGAACCGTAAGCTGAAGGAAATCGGCAGGATAGTGGGCATCAACACGCCGGTGAAGCTGGTGCGGCACAACGGCAGCCGGACCGCCGTGGATTACTCTCCGAAACATGAGGTGCTCAGCTTCCATGTGGCGCGCCGCACGTTCGTCACGATGGCCGTACGCAAAGGCATACCGTCACAGGTGATCATGTCGTGGACCGGTCACAGGTCGGAGCGGATGCTGCGCCCTTATCTTGCCGTGGTGGACAGCGTGAAGGAGGAATCGATGAAGAAGTTCGATGATTGAACCTTTTTTTGTCGTTATTCCCCAATAAAAATGTATTTTTTTGCGATGATTCCCCAATAAAAATGTAATTTTTCGTGATGATTCCCCAATAAAAATGTAGTTTTTTGTCTTTATTCCCCAATAAAAATGTAGTTTTTTGTCTTTATTCCCCAATAAAAATGTAATTTTTTCTTGTTTATTCCCCAATAAAAATGTAATTTTTTGTGATGATTCCCCAATAAAAATGTAGTTTTTTGTAATTATTCCCCAATAAAAATGTAATTTTAAATCATAAACTTTTAATTTTCAATAAATTGAAGAAGAATGAATATTCAAGGGATTATAAACTGGAAAAATCGAAGTGACTAATGGCAGATTCTCGTTTGGCATTGTATTCGGATTAAACAATAATTTCGACAGAACTCAAGTAAGCTTGTTACACCTTTGAACTTAGCGTCTTCTGCTTCTCCGTCATTCTTTTGTGTCGCACAAGCCGAGTTCTGCATCTCCTCGTCACACAATCGATTATCAATCAATTCTGTGCTTGAGTTCTGTGCTCGCTGCTCCAGAATCTTAATGCTCCTACAACAGATACCGTAGCCAGTGAAAACTCTCGACTCTCAACTCTCAACTAATAAAGATAATTTCCTCTTGAATATTTTGCGGAATGGAATAAATGTAGTATTTTTGCATTGAAAACGCAAAAAAAAGATTAAATCATGAAATACCCGATAGGTCAACAGTCGTTTGAGTACCTCCGCAGCCACGGCTTCTGCTACGTTGACAAGACTGCGTTCGCCTACAAGCTGGCGGACGAGGGCAAGTATTATTTCCTGAGCCGTCCGCGGCGGTTCGGGAAGAGTTTGTTTGTCTCCATGCTGCGTGCCTACTTCGAGGGAAAGAAAGAACTGTTCGAGGGGCTTGCCATCGGGCGGCTGGAGCAGGACTGGAACGAATACCCGGTTTTGTTTCTCGACCTGAATGTGTCGGCCTACGATGACGACGAGGCACTGAACGACGTGCTGAAGAAACACCTGGAGCAATGGGAGAAGAGGTACGGTGACGAGTACCGCGGCCGCCGTCTGGAGGAACGGTTCGAGCATATCGTGCGTCTGGCATACGAGAAGACCGGCCGCGAGGTCGTGTTCCTTGTGGACGAATACGACAAGCCGCTGCTGTTGACCATCGACAACCAGCCGTTGCAGGACAAATTCCGCAAAACACTCAAGTCCTTCTACTCGGTGCTCAAGTCGCAAGACCAGTATTTCCGCTTCGCGTTCCTTACGGGCGTGTCCAAATTCAGCAAGGTCAGCATCTTCAGCGACCTGAATAACCTGGATGATATCTCGATGTATGATTGTTATGCAACCTTATGCGGCATTACAGAAAAAGAGATTCGGCAGTATTTTGACACAGAAGTGGGAAAGGTGGCGAAGATGAACAAAATGACAAAAGAGGAATGTTATGCCCGTTTGAGGAAAGAATACGACGGATATCATTTCTGTGAGGATGTTGAGGGCGTTTACAATCCTTTCAGCCTGCTGAAGACACTATCCAAGGGCAAGTTCAGCGACTACTGGTTCGAGACCGGCACCCCCACCTTCCTTGTCACGCTGCTCAAGCGCAGCAACTTCGAGCTGCGCCAGTTGGAGGAGCAGACCACCGATGCCGACACGCTCAACAGCGTGGATGCGGCCGACAGCAACCCCGTGGCGGTGATTTACCAGAGCGGCTACCTCACCATCAAGGGGTTTGACAGTCGTTTTGGGCTTTACAGACTGGGATTCCCGAACGGAGAGGTGGAACGGGGATTCACAAAGTTCTTGATTCCCAATTACCTGCCAACCACGAAAAACAAAGGGCCGCAGGTGCTGTCGGAGTTCGTTGATGAAATTGAAAAAGGCAACCCCGGCCGTTTCATGCAGCGTCTGGACGCGTTCCTTGCCGGCGGCAACTACCAGATTGCGGGCGACGCAGAGCTTTATTTCCAAAACGCGGTATATCTGATTTTCCGTTTCATGGGCTATTACGTGCAGGCTGAGTATGCGTCGAGCGACGGACGCATGGACATGCTCGTGCAGACACCCGCCTACATCTACCTCTTCGAATTCAAGCTCGATAAGAGCGCAGACGAGGCGTTGGCGCAGATTGAGGAGAGAGGCTATGCCCGGCAGTTTGAGTTCGACAAACGGCGGCTGTTCAAGGTCGGTGTCAACTTCTCCTCGCAGACGCGCAAGGTGGAAGAGTGGAAGATTGTGTGAAAAACAACACGAATGTTCATATAATAAGTAATCGTAAAAAAATAAGTTGGGATTCTTATGAAGACAAGAAGACGAGAAGACAAGAAGACAAGACGATAGATATAAAGAAAGAATTCAGGCAGAAAAATAACTATCATCCCAAGTTATTATTCAATCATTACTAAAAATATTATTTATGGCCCATTCATGGGAATTCATGGGAATTTGTGTAGAAGAATGTTAGTCTTAAGAAAGAAAATATTAAATTTTTATTTGTGTTCAGATTTTTGACAGATTTCTTTTCCTAATTTTTAACACGAATGATCACATATCCTTGTCATTCACTCAACTGTCTACCAATACGGCAAGTCATGGTAACTAAAATTCCACCAGAATATTTTGCGGAATGGAATAAATGTAGTATTTTTGCAATGAAAATCAAAAATTGATGGAGTCATGAAATATCCCATAGGACAACAGTCGTTTGAGTACCTCCGTTCTCACGGCTTCTGCTACGTTGACAAGACTGCGTTCGCCTACAAGCTGGCGGACGAGGGCAAGTATTATTTTCTGAGCCGTCCGCGGCGGTTTGGGAAGAGTTTGTTTGTCTCCATGCTGCGTGCCTACTTTGAGGGAAAGAAAGAACTGTTCGAGGGGCTTGCCATCGAGCGGCTGGAACAGGACTGGAACGAATACCCGGTTTTGTTTCTCGACCTGAACGTGTCGGCCTACGATGACGACGAGGCTCTGAACGACGTGCTGAAGAAACACCTGGAGCAATGGGAGAAGAGGTACGGTGACGAGTACCGCGGCCGCCGTCTGGAGGAACGGTTCGAGCATATCGTGCGTCTGGCATACGAGAAGACCGGCCGCGAGGTCGTGTTCCTTGTGGACGAATACGACAAGCCGCTGCTGATGAACATCGACAACCAGCCGTTGCAGGACAAATTCCGCAAAACACTCAAGTCCTTCTACTCGGTGCTCAAGTCGCAAGACCAGTATTTCCGCTTCGCGTTCCTTACGGGCGTGTCCAAATTCAGCAAGGTCAGCATCTTCAGCGACCTGAATAACCTGGATGATATCTCGATGATACGTATGTACACTGAGATTTGTGGAATAACAGAAAAGGAAATTCATGAAATCTTTGATGAAGAAGTAGGGAAGCTGGCAGAAACTAATTGCATGACAAAAGAGGAATGTTATGCCCGTTTGAGGAAAGAATACGACGGATATCATTTCTGCAGTAATTCAGTTGGCATATATAATCCTTTTAGTTTGTTAAAAACGCTCAGCAAGCAAGAGTTCAGCGACTACTGGTTCGAGACCGGCACCCCCACCTTCCTTGTCACGCTGCTCAAGCGCAGCGATTTCGAGCTGCGCCAGTTGGAGGAGCAGACCATCGATGCCGACACGCTCAACAGCGTGGATGCAGCCGACAGCAACCCCGTGGCGGTGATTTACCAGAGTGGCTACCTCACAATTAAGGGATTTGATGCGGAATTCGGACTTTATAAACTGGGATTCCCGAACGGAGAGGTGGAACGGGGATTCACAAAGTTCTTGATTCCCAATTACCTGCCAACCACAAAAAACAAAGGGCCACAGGTGCTGTCGGAGTTCGTTAATGAGATAAGGAACGGCAACCCCGGCCGTTTCATGCAGCGTCTGGACGCGTTCCTTGCCGGCGGCAACTACCAGATTGCGGGCGACGCAGAGCTTTATTTCCAAAACGCGGTATATCTGATTTTCCGTTTCATGGGCTATTACGTGCAGGCTGAGTATGCGTCGAGCGACGGACGCATGGACATGCTCGTGCAGACACCCGCCTACATCTACCTCTTCGAGTTCAAGCTCGACAAGAGCGCGGACGAGGCGTTGGCGCAGATTGAGGAGAGAGGCTATGCCCGGCAGTTCGAGTTCGACAAACGACGGCTGTTCAAGGTCGGTGTCAACTTCTCCTCGCAGACGCGCAAGGTGGAAGAGTGGAAGATTGTGTGAATTCCCACGTTTTCATTCCAACACCCCTCCGAATTCGGGCGAAAGTTGCGTTTTTTTTGCGATTTTCGCCCGAACTCGGAGTGTTGGTGAGTGGTTCTCACATATTATAAATTAAGTTGCTATATTTATGAAAATTAGATTGACATATCAACCAAAATAAATTCTTGTCAATAAATTATGATTATTGATGAATCATTTGTGGTAATTGACGGAAATTTGTGTTAAAAAAAGAGCTTTTTCTGCTTCGTTACGATGCAGAGAACAGAGGTAATCAAAAAGCGTTTTTTATGTTTACTCTCAACAATTTTGACTTCAAAAGTCTCAGATTATGATAAAATCTTATCAAAATATTATAAATATATACCAATCTGTAAAAAAATGATATATTAAATATTCAGATTACAAAAAAAATATGTAACTTTGCATCGGATTTTGTGACTGTATCGCCTGACACAGGTGTTGAAAGCATAAAAAAACTACGTGGACTATCCTAAACTTTGACGCGAGAAGGAGAATGAAATAAAATTGAATTGTGACTTTATTGATGTAATCAGGAATTGGACGGGAGTTTTATTTTAGGATGCTTAGGACGCTGCTCAGCGCGTGGGCGAATTCACTACTTTGACTTATTGCTACTTGACTATCCAGACCCTCGGACTGCGACAAAACTGTGCTGTGCCATGCAGCAGAATCAAAACGACTCAGACCGTTCTATTCGCGCCGGGATTTGAACTGCTTCGGCTTAGTCGTATGTTGTAAGTTGATGCTTGAATGTTGAATCACAGCCCTGCGCCATCCCTGAGTGGCACGACCTTTAAAAACCGTAGTGCATCCCCTGTGTCGGGTGTCCACCCGCATGGCCTCCTCTCTCTCAACAGAATGCCGTTGCTTTCAAGTAGTTGACTGTGGCAACATCAGCCGGCGAAGCACGGACCTCTTCAACTGAAAACTGAGAACTGAGAACTGAGAACTGAAAACTAATTATAATATTTTGTTTAACTTAACTAATTTAATTTCTAAAACAATCATGAGAAAAAAATTACTATTTCGAACCTGGCTGCT
>FLNV01000799.1_pt1 | contig 17207 bp, 15 predicted proteins | sample 1140351 | NCBI WGS metagenome assembly FLNV01 (sample SAMEA3878207, study PRJEB12797) | bioreactor metagenome | biome: Moose rumen | place: Sweden | collected 2011-10 | reverse complement strand
GGGCAATGTCGAACAGATGGACTACGGTGTAATAAACGACCTGCCCTTCTTCTGCACATGCGGCATGGGCTTCGACGCTTTCATATCGCTGAAATTTGCCGAGGCTGGAAAGCGAGGACCGGCTGCATACGTGGAAAACGTGCTGAAGGAGGGACTGAAATACAAGCCACAGACTTACGAGGTGGAGGACGAGACCGGCACACGACGATACAAGGCGTTCCTCATTGCCTGCGCCAACGCCTCGCAATACGGCAACAACGCATACATCGCACCGGGCGCCACCATGACCGACGGCATGCTCGACGTGATCATCATGGAGCCCTTCAACGCACTCGACGCGCCACAGATTAGCATCGACCTCTTTGCCAAGACGCTGACCAACAACTCGAAGATAAAAATGTTCCGCACCAAGGGCATTCACATACACCGTTCGCAGCCGGGAGCCATACACTACGACGGCGACCCCATCATGACCGGCACTGACATCGACATACACGTGGAGCCGCTGGGCATACGTATTCTGACCAATCCTGACCAAGGCGAGGACACCGGCCAGCCAAATCCGTTGCTGAATGCCTTCAGCGACTTCTTTAATAATATTAATAATGTACGCGAGGACATAGAGCGACAGGGGCACCGCATACAGGTTATCAACAAGCTGCTGCTGCGCCGCCTGGAGCGACTGAGGAATTAGACCTATGGGCAACAACATCTACTACTACATCTTCGTTCTGGCCGCCATCGTCGTGGCCTTCCTGATCATAAAGCGCGTGGCCAGTTGCCTGATACGCAGCATAGTGCTGCTGGTCGCTACCGCCATACTGATATACGTCTATTACACCTACATGAGATGACACACATATGCATAATGACTGGTGCACGCCCCAACTTCATGAAGGTTGCACCGCTGATTAGGGCCATAAAGCAATGTGCCGAGGCCTCCTACACGCTGGTGTATGCCGGCCGCGAAGACGACCCCACGCTTGAGCCGACGCTCTTCCGCGACCTCGACATGCCGCGGCCCGACATATACTTAGGGGCCGACGCGCCCACCCTGAACGAGCTGACGGGGCAGGTGATGCTGGCCTTCGACCGCTACCTCAACACCCACCCGACAGACGTCGTCATCGTGGTGGACGACTTGGCTTCTACCATGGCCACCGCCATCGTGACCAAGAAGCGTGGACTGCGACTGGCACACCTCGTGGCGGGCACGCGCTCGTTCGACATCAGCATGCCAAAGGAGGTCAACCGCCTGGTCATAGACGGTCTGTCAGACTATCTCTTCACCGCCGGACAGGGCGGCTCAAGCATAGCCACCCGCGAGGGGGCTGAACGCGAGCGTGTCTTCATGGTGGGAAACATCCTGATAGACAACCTGCGCTACCTGCACAGCCGCATGACGCGACCCGACGTGGCCGACGCGCTGGGGCTGAACGAGGGGCAGTATATAGTGCTGACCGTCAACCGCCGCTCGCTGATGGCCGACGAGCCGAAGCTGCGACAGCTGACCTGCACGCTTAGGGACACTGCCGCACAGTATAATATTAATGTGGTGGCTCCGCTGCGCGGACGTGCCGCACAGCTGCTCGCACCACTGGTGCAGGTGGTGGAGCCCCTACCCTACCTGCAGTTTGGCTGGCTGACGGCCCACGCCCTTGGTGTGGTGACCGACTCTGGCAACGTGGCCGAAGAGTCAACCTTCAACGGGGTGCCGTGCATAACGCTGAACAGCTATACCGAACACATAGAGACGGTACGGCAGGGCACCAACGTGCTGGTGGGCGAAGATGCAGGCCAGCTGCATGAGGCCGTTGAGCAGATGTGTCGCCGACAGTGGAAGTCGAGCGCCCTACCCGACCTGTGGGACGGGCGCACGGCGGAGCGCATAGTGAGAACGATACTCTAATTCATAATTCGTAACCTAAGACTATAGACTTGACACTGACGATACTGGGTCCCACGGCAAGCGGCAAGACACGCGTCGCAGCTGCACTGGCTGCATCGTTCATCAGCGAGGGGCAGCCGGCAGAGATTGTCTCGGCCGACTCGCGGCAGCTGTACCGGCGCATGGACATAGGCACAGGCAAGGATCTGGGCGACTATTGTGTGGGCGGTATAACGGTGCCGCTGCACATGACCGACACGCAAGAGCCAGGCACACGCTACGACCTGTATCAGTACCAGCGCGATGCCACAGCGGCCATAGCAGACATACAGCAGCGCGGCGCACTGCCGATACTGTGCGGCGGCACAGGCCTGTACATCGAGGCTGTGCTGCGAGGCTATGCCCTGTCGCCCGTGCCCCAGAACCCACAGCTGAGGCAGCAGCTTGAGGGGCGAACACTGCAAGAGCTGACCGCCATCTTGGAAGGGCTGAAGCGTGAGAACGGCAGCACCATGCACAACACCACCGACGTCGATTCGGTCCAACGGGCCATACGAGCCATAGAGATAGAGACCTACAACCGCGACACCCCCACCGAGCGCCGACAGGTGGCCCCTGTGCCGTCGCTGGTCATAGGCATCAGCATAGACCGCGACGAACGGCGGCGCAAGATAACGCAGCGACTCGACGAACGCCTGCGCGAGGGCATGGTGGAAGAGGTGCGCGCCCTGCTGGCCGAAGGCATAAAGCCCGACGACCTGATTTACTACGGACTGGAATACCGTTACGTGACCGAGTACGTCCTTGGACGCAGCACGTATCAGGAGATGCACGACCGCTTAGAGACGGCCATACACCAGTTTGCCAAGCGGCAGATGACGTGGTTTCGCGGCATGGAGCGGCGCGGCACCACCATACACTGGACAGACGCGGCTCTGCCGATGGACGAAAAACTGCGCCAGATACGCCAGCTGTACGAACAAACATTAAACATTAAACATTAGACATTAAAGATTAGACATTAAACATTAAAGCATCGCCTACAATCTTCAATCTTCAATCTTCAATTTTCAATTTTCAATTTTCAATCTTCAATCTTACAACGCAGATGGCAGTCGAAACAACACGCTGGGGAGTACTCTACTGCCCCAAGTCACGAATCTACAACATCGAGAAACACCGCCAGCGCATTAAGGAGGCGCTCGAGTCGGCCGGTGTCAGCTACGACTTTGTGCAGAGCGAAAACGCCGACAGCGTGGAGCGACTGGTACAGATGCTGATAGGCAACGGCTACAAGACGCTGCTCATCGTGGGGGGCGACTCGGCACTGAACGACGCGGTCAACTGCCTCATGGCCCTCGAGAAGAGCGTGCGCGACGAGATAGCCATAGGCGTGCTGCCCAACGGCGTGATGAACGACTTTGCACGCTTCTGGCAGCTGGAAGCCGACGACGTAGAGGGCTGCATACGCAAGCTGGCACAGCGGCGACTCAGACCCATAGACTTGGGCTGCATCAGATACGTCAACAAGCAGGACGAGCGCTGCCACCGATACTTTCTCAACTGCCTGAACATCGGACTGACGGCCGACATCATGAACCTGCGGCGACAGACACGCCGACTCTTCGGCTCGCGCACGCTGTCGTTCATCTCCAGCTTCTTCGTCATGCTCTTCCACCGCATGGACTACAAGATGAAGCTTCGCATCAACGAGGACACCATAGACCGACGCGTCATGACCGTATGCATAGGCTCCGGACCTGGCTATGGCCAGACACCCAACGCCGTGCCATACAACGGTATGCTCGACGTGTCGGTGGTCTATCAGCCACAGATGTCGCAACTGATAGAGGGCGTATGGCTGCTGATAAGCGGGCGATTCCTGAACCACAAGAACGTGCACCCGTTCCGCACACGCCACATCGACGTTGACGAGGCCGCCCACGCACTTGTGGGCATAGACGGCCGCCTGATGAACATGCCCAAAGGGCCGTTCCATGTAGAGATCGAACAAGAGGTAATACAGTTCATCATACCGTCATAAGGTTAAAAAGCTGAAACACAAACACAAATTGGAACGCTAAATTTGGTGGTTTCACTTTTATTGCATAACTTTGCGGCCGATTTCGCAAAAGAAAAGAACTCAATCAAGCACATGAGACACCACCTATATCTTGTAGCTCTGCTCACGACAATGCTCGTCACGGGTTGCACCTCAGAGTATAACCGCGTGTACAAGAGTTCAGACTACAACTACAAGTACGAACACGCCAAGCAGCTGTTCTCGCAGGGCAAGTACAGCCAGGCCGCGCCGCTGCTCAGCGATGTGGTGCTGAGTCTGAAGGGTACAGAGAACGGGCAGGAGTGCCTCTACATGCTGGGCATGGCACAGTATCTCATGCACGACTACGACCTGGCCAGTGAGACATTCAAGAAATATGGCAGCACCTATCCCAAGGGACTGTATGCCGAGAAGGCCTGCTTCTACGTGGGGCAGTCGCTCTACGAGAGCGCGCCCGAGCCGCGACTGGACCAGACGCCTACCATAGGTGCCCTCAATGCCTACCAGCAGTTCATAGACCTCTACCCCAACTCGTCGCTGCGCACACAGGCCACAGCAAAGCTCTACGAACTGCAAGACAAGCTGATAATGAAGGAGCTGCTCAACGCACAGCTATACTATAACCTCGGCGGATACTTCGGCAACTGCACCAGCGGCGGGTCGAACCTCGAGGCCTGTATCATCACCGCACAGAATGCGCTTAAGACCTACCCCTTCACCGACAAGCGCGAGGAATTTGCCCTGCTTATCATGAAGAGCAAATACGAGCTGGCGCAACAGAGCGTGGAGGAGAAGAAGATGGAACGCTATCGCGATGCCGAAGACGAATGCTATGGCTTCCTGAACGAATATCCCGACTCTAAAGACACCGAGCTGGCATACAAGTACATTGCACGGTGCAAGAAAGTGACAGGAGATTGATACATTATACATTATACATTATACATTAAACATTATAATTATACATTGAACATTAAACATTAAACATTAAATATTAGAGATTAGACATTGAAGACTACACACTCAGCCATAGGCCATAATCTTCAATTTTCAATCTTCAATTTTCAATCTAATAAATATCCATGGATTATCGTAAGTCAAAGGCCCCGACCAACACCGTCACCCGCAACGTGATGGACCTGTGTGAAGAGACGGGCAACATCTATGAGAGCGTTGCCATCATCAGCAAGCGCGCTAACCAGATCAGCTCGCAGATCAAGGACGACCTGAGCAAGAAGCTGGCAGAGTTTGCCTCCTACAACGACTCGCTGGAGGAGGTGTTCGAGAACCGCGAGCAGATAGAGATTTCCCGCTACTACGAGAAGCTGCCCAAGCCATCGCTGCTGGCCACGCAGGAGTTCGTAGAAGGCGGCACCTATTGGCGCGACCCGTCGAAGGACATGCTACAGCAGACGCAGGACGAATACTAAACTGAGAGTTGAGAGCAGAGAGAGTTTAGGATTTATACTTTAATAGCTTGTGATACAACGCATTCAGACTATATACCTGCTGGCAGCCTTTGTCTGTAGCATGGTCTGCCTGACCAGCCCTCTCGGCGCTTTCGTCAACGAGGGCCTGACAGAGGCGCGCATGTACAACCTGTGGATAACGGCGCAGAACGGTTCTCACGACCTGATTGTAGCGCCACTGTTCTGCCTGCTCATCATCGCAGCCACCGTGCAGCTCATCGCCATCTTCCTATACAGGCGCCGCCCCATGCAGGCACGCCTGTGCTGGCTGGCCATGGTACCGCTGGTGCTATGGTATCTGCTCTGGACCGTATATGGCATGGCCGGTATCAACAACGTGGCCGACGGCTGCACCTACCACCCCGCATATAGCGTTGCGCTGCCGTTCATATCGCTCGTCTTCACTGTGCTGGCCCGCCGAGGCATTATGCACGACGAGCGGCTGGTCAGGGCAGCTGACCGCATTAGGTAATGGAAAAGTGAAGAATTTGCTACCGCACTCCTCAACTCCACAACTCCCCACATGGAGATAAAAATTGCGCAATTCACCCTCAGTGCACCCCGTGTTGACATGTGCCCAAAGGACACAAAGCACGAGTTTGCCTTCATCGGCCGCAGCAACGTTGGCAAGTCGAGCCTGATAAACATGCTGACCGGCCACAAGGGGCTGGCCAAGACCTCGGCCACTCCGGGCAAGACGCTTCTCATCAACCATTTCTTCATACGCTCGACAGGAGCCACCGCCCAGCAGACAGACGAGTGGTATCTGGTGGACCTGCCGGGATATGGCTATGCCAAGCGCTCAAAGACAGAGCGCGACCGACTGCGGCGCATGATTGACGGCTACATACTGCAGCGCGAGCAGCTGGTCAACCTGTTCGTGCTGGTTGACATCAGGCTGGAGCCGCAACAGATAGACCTGGAGTTCATCAACTGGCTGGGCACGAGCAGCATCCCCTTCAGCATTGTCTTCACCAAGGCCGACAAGCTGTCGGTCACGCGGGCTAATGCCAACGTCGAGGCATACAAGCAGAAGTTGCTTGAGACGTGGGAGGAACTGCCGCCTGTCTTCATCACATCGTCTGCCAAGGGCAAGGGACGCGACGAGCTGCTCGGCTACATCGAACAGCTCAACCAGACCGTACCTGCACAGTAGCCTGGCCGTTTCCTACAGGCTTATTCCACGTCTTGATGCAAAGGCATAGAGAAATAGACTTCGTGCGGGCCATCCTCATGACTCTGGTGATTCTCGTACATGTGAACAATTTCTGCACCATGTACCCTGTGGCCAGACAGTTACTCCCGCCCATCACTATGCCCGCATTCCTGATAGTCACTGGCTATCTCATGAATGTGAACAAGTCTGCAAGGGAGTTTGCGACATACATTACCGGTATTTTCATCCCCTACGTCGTCGTGGTGACAGGATTTGCCGTACTGTCATACTACCTGCCCACAGCCGACAAGATAAGCGAGCTGACCGTCAGGGCCGTGCTTTACAAGGTGTTCGTTACATCCATAGGCCCGTACTGGTTCCTACAGACCATGATGGTATGCGGCATATTGTATTATGCTTGTTTCCGACTGCTCCGCAGCCGCATGCAGCTGGTGCCTGTGCTGTGTGTGTTCTATGTCAGCCTTGTACTCGTGGCAGACGCTACGCACACCATTTCGCTAAAGACCATACCCTACTTTTTCCTTGGCGCCGCACTGCGGCAGGCCAACGTTGGCTTCACGCAGTTCTTCAGGAAAACGCCGCTGACAATACTGCCTTTCACCATACTGCTGCTGCACGAGAACATGAGAGACTATGGCTCAACGGCAATACCCTTGGTGGCCTACTGCACGATATCGTTCCTTGGCTGGCTCAACGACTACGCCAGCAGGTGCAGCTTCTATCACCACATCTTGTTCGTCGGTGCCAACACGCTGCCAATATACTTGTTCCACCCTGTCTTCACCATGTTGGCGAAATTCTACCTTCCGTTCTTCGCCTTCGACCACACAGGCCTGCTACATGCCCTTACCACCGTCGTACTGGCAACCGCAGGCAGCCTGGCTCTTGCATACGCCATGGACAGGACGCACCTGACACGCCTGTTCGGCAGGCCGGCGATGCTGAGATAAGATAGCCCGCGTTAGAAAACTTTAACACAACTATCCACCTCCAGAATCGATTATTTTCGGGCAAGAGGCAGATGGCTGCGAAAAACGCCATTCTGAGGCGTCTTTCCTATAGCGCTGTACAACAGACGGTTAGCAAAACTGCCGCTGCTTTGCCTCGCAACTGGGGCCCCGCCACACTGCAACTGGTGCCCCATTGCAAGGTAAATGGAGCCCCATTGCAAGGTAACGGAGGCCTCGTTACAACTCAGCGGAGGCCCAATTGCACCGTAGCGGGGGCCCAGTTGCGATGGAGCAGAAATCCGTCGGCGCGCACAGAAGCAAAAGTCCGTTGGCTTGTGGCACAAACGTCCACAACCAACGGACTTTTCCTCTCTAAATGTACAGAAAACTCTTGCAAAACTCTCTCGTAAAAAGCACGCATGACGCTGGCCATCTGAACAGCCCTTGCCACTCGCCGTCATAGGCCGCTGGCTTGGAAAGCTTCTGTCAGACGAAGCCCATCACTTTGTAGCGGACATTTTCCATACCACAATTTGTTCTATTTGGAATAACACACTGATTTGCAGCAGCATGTGTTTCTGCCCCATCTATACTTTTTCCATAGGCAACTGACAAGCATCTGGAAAATACTTCATAACTTTGCAACCGAAATCCTATTACTATGCATACGAGAACGTGGTACATACTTATTATCTGTGTTCTGCTGGTTGCGTGCGGTCAGTCGCAGCAAAAGGCTGTTTCCCCTACGGCGGCACAATGCCTGAGGGAAGCGGAGGCTGCACTGGCCAGCGACAGCATCCGCCTGGGCGAGACACTACTGCGAAAGGCCATCCAGCTGTCGGAAGCCTCTGAGGACTGGCACACCAATTATATAGCGTACCAGCGGTTGGCTTCAAGCTTGTCGCAGAGCAACCCCGAGGAGGCCTTGCGCCTGATGAAACAAGCCTTGGCCGTATATGAGCAGCACCCCGACGACGAGCGCCGCTCTACGACGGAAGGAGACGCTTGCCAAGGCAGAAACTTTGTCAACCTGCTCGACTATGCCGGAACCTACGCCGCACAAGTGGCGTTCATCACGGAAGGACCATTCGACGAGGCACTCTACTTCACCAATCGTGCATACGACATTGCCAAGAAATGCCAGATGACCGACCTGATGTGCCAGACGCTGACCAGCCTTGCCAACATCGCCTGGGCAAAGGAGGACTACAGGCAGGCTCTCGACTGCGCCCGTCAGGCAGAATCGCTCCTCCTTTCTACCGATGAAGACGGAGGTGGGCCTGACGAACTGCTGCTGGGAGCCCGGCAGGTGCTGGCTCGCAGTTACCTCAGCCTCAACATGCTCGACTCGGCGGAAATGGTCTATCGACAGTTAGAGCCTGGCAGCGATGTCCACCTGGCATATATAGTGCAGAGCAGTCTTGCCAAAATTGCGCTCCGACGGTTGGGAAAGGCTACGGGGGGGCGACAGCAAGTCGGGAGTGGCACGCAGGTGGAGGACGACATAGACGAAGCCTTTGAGCAGGTGGAGGAATTCTACTATAAGGCTCTTGAGCAGAAAGACCAGTACTACCAGGAGACACTGCGCCAGGAGATGGAGAACCAGCAGCTGGCATACCGCTCACAGCTGTATGGCAGCACGCTCCTTATCACGATTGCTGCGTCGCTTATGGTCATTGCTGCGCTGGTGCTGGCGGCTCGCTATAGGATGCGGGCCACGCGTCAGGAGCGAGAGCTTGAGAAAGCGAGGCTACAAGACGAAATACACATACAGGAACAGGAAAAACACCGGCTGCAGCAGGAGGCAGAACACCAGAAGACCCTGCTGCACCAGGCAAACGAGGTGGTGGCGTTCCTGCAGAACTTCATTCTGGAACGTATGGAGGTGATGAAGAAACTCAACCAGAGCGGCGACTCGCTTATCTATCTCAGTCAGCACGAGTGGAGCGAGATAGAGCGTACGCTCAATGCCATCGACAACAACCGCTTCGCCCACCTACGCGAGCAGTACCCCAACATGGCGGAAGACGACATTCGCCTGTGCATCCTCACCCGACTGGGCCTGAGCAACCGCACCATCGGCAACATCTACTGCATCACTGTCTCTGCCGTGCAGCACCGCAAGCTGAAGCTGAAGAAGGACGTATTCGGGGAAAGCTGTCCAGACATAACCTTGGAGCAGATACTGAAGAGGTGAAGATTGAATATTATACATTATACATTAAACATTATACATTGAACATTAAATAAAAGACAGATTATGAAACGTACATTATTAGTCATTGCGTGTGTGCTGGCAACTGTTACGGTGTTAGCACAGGAGGAGTCAAACGACTACATTCCGTTTGTGAAGGAAGGCAAGAAGTGGAACGTGGTTTGCTCTAACTTTGGCGAAGGCTGTCATTTCCACAATTACACGTTGAAGAATGAGGGCATCGTGAAGGAAGGAAAGACCTACATGAAGATGTATCGAAGTGAGGATGACCTGACGGTGGCCTATGAGGCGGGACTACTGCGCGAGGAGGACCGCAAGGTATATATCTTCGACACTGACATGCAAAAGGAGTTCCTGGTGTTCGACTATTCTTTGGAGGCAGGCGACACATACGAGACCTACTCGTATGACGAGCAGAAGACGGTGGTCTGCAGGGTGCTGTCCGTTGACGACTATACGGACGGGCCTGACGTCGCCAGTTATGACTATAATCAAGCGGCAGACAGCCTGGAAACGCAACACCGCTATTTGCGGAAATGGACGGTATGCCGTGCCGATGACGCTGCCCTTCAGACGACCTGGATAGAGGGTGTCGGCTCTGTCGAGTGGCCACTGGCAAACCTATACGATGCAAGTCCCGGCTCTTCCGATAACCATCTGGCTTATGTAGAGTATGGAGACGATGGCTACCTGCCGTTCTCGTTCAGCGACGGGCATGGTCAGATTCACGGCAGCAACCTTCCCACGGGCATTTCCTACCCTCCTGCAGACAGCCGTCATCAGCTTATCTACGAACTGGAGGGCAACCGCCTGCATGTTTACGGAAAGGCTTACACACAATGCGGACCTAACAACTATGCCTACTTCACAGAGGAGCCGACCGATGACCCCATGGTGCGCAAGCTTCATTTCATCATACAAGAGGTAGAACCACTTGCAGACTGTATGGCTCTCCATGCCACCGATTTCGATGTCCCAGGTTTCGACCCGAACATGAGCTACATCGTGGTGGACAACCAAGGCGCAGAACATCCCGTCGTCAACACGACGCCACAGATGGCCTACCGTCCGTTCGTCGAGGACGGTAAGGTGTGGAAGGTAGGAGCCCTTGGCTCTGGCAATCCTGTGCAGTGGGTTGAATACTGCTATTTCGACGGCGACACCATCATAGACGGGAAGAACTGCAAGCAGATGATACGGCAGCGGTATGTCAGCCCCGACTATCCTGAATATGAGGTCGTTTCACAGTTGCCAACCGTGTATGAGGGAGCATGGTATGAAGAGGACAGGCAGGTCTATCGTTATGACGCAACCGCCAGACAATTTCAGTTAATGTACGACTTCTCCCTCGAAGCCTATGACACCCTTCAGATTAACAATCAGAGCTATATAATAGGGCCGAGGCTGACGGGAGGTATCAACGGCTTCAAGGGCGTTTACAGAGAACTGGCTAACCACATGGCCTGGAAAACCACTTGGATGGAAGGCGTCGGAGGTCTTGACGGACCCACGGTAAATCTCTATCCCGGACATGCAGATCCTGCCTGGTTCCTTATGTCATGCACCGTCGGCGATGAAGTCATCTACCTCAACGATGACTATGAGGATGGAGCCACTCCAGAGGAAGCAAGAAAAAGTCGGTTCGACTTCACACATACCATCAAGACGAAGCCCCAAGCACCGATGAGGAGGGTGGCAGAGCGTCTGCTATATGGCGAATACAACGACTTGCTGTTAAGTGTCAACCTCGCCCCGCTCGACGAAGCATACATTGTACGCATTGCTGACGAAACAGGTAAAGCCGTCTATGAGAGGGCCATCGACGCTGGCAGCATAGTAGGCCTCAACATCGACATCTCAGACTACGCCGCAGGGCTATACACCGTCACAGTGGAGAACAACCATGAGTCGTTCACAGGCGGGTTCGAGACACAGACGTCCAGCATTGAGGGGATTCGCCTCGTGCGGGCTGGCGAGGGGGCCATATTCAACCTTCAGGGTCAGCGCGTCAGCGCCTTGCGAAAGGGATTGAACATCGTAAATGGCAGAAAGGTGTATGTAAGGTGAAAGCCTATAACAGCAGGGGTATCGGACTCGTCTCGACGTACGTGCCTTCCAAGATAACACACACGTGCAGTACCAGTGCAGAAGTATAGCGAAATAGACTTCATGAGGTTCTGCTTCATGATCTTGATCATTCCGGCTCACGTTGTGAATTTCTGCGCTGTTTACCCTATGGCAAGGCCGATTATTGCCGCCATCACTATGCCAGCATTCCTGATTATCACAGGCTATCTGGTGAACGTGAACAAGCATGCGAGGGACTTTGCCATACACATCGCCGGGATATTCATACCATACGCCATCATGGTGACAGGCTTCGCCGTGCTGTCAATGTACCTGCCCACAGCCGACAGGATAGAGGAGCTGAGCGTCAGGGCCATTGCGCACAAGGTGTTCGTCACATCAATAGGGCCATATTGGTTCCTGCAGACCATGATAGCCTGTAGCATTATATACTATGTCTGCGTCCGTCTGTTAGCCACGCGCATGGGTCTGACATCTGTCATGCTGGTGTTCGGTGTCTGCCTTATGACTGTGGCCTACAGCACACAGGTACTCTCTCCGAAGATTATACCCTACTATTTCTTCGGGGCCGTGCTGCGCCAGGCCGGTATCGACTTCACTCGGTTCTTCAGGAAATCGCCATTGGCACTGCTGCCATTGGTAGTCCTGCTGTTGCATGAAGACACGAGAGACTATGGTTCATCGGCAATACCGGTGGTGGCGTTCTGCACAATATCGTTCCTTGGTTGGATGGACGGCCAAGTTCGCAGGTGCGTCCTTTACCGCCATTTTCTCTATGTGGGAGCCAACACGCTGCCGATATACCTGTTCCACCCCATATTCACCATGCTGGCCAAGCTATACCTGCCACTCTTTGCCTTCGACCGTACAGGGCTGCTGCATGCTTTCATCACCGTCGTATTGGCAACTGAGGGCAGCTTGGCTCTTGCATACGCCATGGACAGGACGCACCTGACACGCCTGTTCGGCAGGCCGGCGATACTGAGATAAGATAGCCCGCGATAGAAAACTTTATGATTATCCGCAATCGTACCACCAAATAATCATCAATAAAGGCTGACGAACCACGCCAGCCTTCTTTGCATTTATAAAATAGTACGACGCTCACGCGCCCTTCAATGTGAACTCACTGAGTTCGGCTGCAAAGGTACGCAATTTTTCGTTAATACGTGCAATGTTCTTCGGACTTATTTTCTTGATGCCTGCTTTGTACTGCAACATCTGACTCTCGCTCATGTCGCAGATACGAGCCAGTGCGCGGGCCGATATGTAGGGAGAGAGTGCTTCCAGCAACTCTGCCAGAGTGTCAAATTCTCGTTGAGCCTGCTTCATACATCAGATGTTTTGTTTGCTCAATTATTTCTTCGCCCTTATTTATGTGCTGCTGTGCCAGCCTTTCAGCCTTTCTTAATTGTTTGGATATTTTCTTCTGTTCATTGATGTCACCATTCAGCGTGTCTATCACAACCGTTTCAAGCTGTGCTGGTGTCAACTCTATCATACCCGTTGCACCTGTATATGCTCGATTTATCTGAACAGCCCCAGCTCCTTTTCGCAGATAATCAGCTACATAATAAGGGTCGTTCTTCTTACGGTCAATCCGGATTATGGCCACATGTCCGTCTACGATAGCTGGTGTGTTCAAATCGTACACGCCAGCTTTTCCAAGTGAACCATCACCGGTAGATACTACCAGAACATCATACTTCTTCACAATGATATTATCGCATGTTGGCAATGTCTCATATTCCTCGTAAGTGGCCTTCTCGATCCAATCACTGCCGCTTATTTCTACAGTTCCAAACCTTGTTACATTGGCAGCTTTCAGTACCACGGCATAGCCGTCGCTCTCGTCCACGTATTGCTCCATGTCGGGGCTTTTCCCCCGCAGTGTTGGAATGATGTTAATCTCCTTGACGGTCTGACCACCTTTTGCGTGAATATCAGCAATGAGTTTTCTTGTGTCAGGATTCAGGAATTTGTAGTCGAAACGTAGAGAATGTGCGGCATAAATATCCGACACGTTTATACGTCTGAGCAACCAAAAGTCGCTTTCCCCTCCGTAACACTTCACACTTTCGTCGAAAATATGTGCCGTAATGCCATCCGTCATTTTCTGAAAGTCAAAACCACGCAAATCGTTTCCAGACGGGTCAAAACCAAGAGTGTTCAGTTTGACGAGTGCAAATGTATAGTCATCGTCGAAGGATTCTTCTTCACTCGTTTTCCTTGTTAGATAAAGCAAACTGGAACGCACGTTAATCTTGTTGGGCTTAAACGTCTCGGGAGGCAATCCGATAATAGCACGTATCTTACATTTGGTAAGTATTAGCTCACGTATGGCTCTGTTCGATTCGGTGTTAATGATGCCCTGGTCTATTACGGTAAATATTTCACCACCAGGTTTTGTTGCCTTTATCATTTTCTCCAGGAATAGTACCTGGCCTTTGCTTGATGGCATGGTAAATTTCTCCATATCATTTCCAGAAAGGCTTCCTTCTTCCGATGTACCGAAAGGCGGATTGGTCATAATAAGGTCGATGTCTGCATTATCAATATTCCAGTTGCTTGCACTGATGGCAAGGCTGTTTTCATGCTTGATGTTTGTCTGCCCGTCGCCTGCAATTATCATGTTCATCTTAGCAGCGGCTGCTACGGCAGCGTTTGCATCTGAGCCATAAAAAGTTTGCTCTTTTATGCGGTTGCGGATTGCATTGTAGCGGTCTGTAGTCAGGCGGTTGGCAGCAAACTCCGCATCGAGTATAGCCAAGTTGCGTTGCAGCATATAGACAAGGAACCCTGCCGTTCCACAAGCCGGGTCGAGAATACGATAAGAATCGTCTGTATCCCGATTCTTAATTGTGTCGTAAATCTTCGCCTCGCCCACAATGGAATACATTAGCCTTACCAAATTGCGAGGCGTGAAGTATTGTCCCAACTTCTTGCCTTTCAACGTTGCCCTCACATAATACTCAAAGGCAGCTCCCTTTACGTCTGTCGAGCAATCTATAAACGAAATAGTGTCGAGTACTTTTACAATCTCATAATATGAGTTGGGATTTTTTAGTCCTATGCCATCGCCCAGTACGTCGCTGTACTTGTGAATAGATTTGATGTCAGTTATCATCTTCTCAATAGCGGTTTTCACTTGGTCAGCTTCCACCCTTGGGCGCTTGGCCAGCTCATAGAAACGATAGCTATATGGAAGTACAAAGGCATTGGGCTTTCCTATTTCATTTTCGGCTTTTTCCTCCAGTAGTTTAAGAAACAGGAGTTTAGAGAAGTCCTCAAAGGCATCCTGTTCGTACTTTTCAATTTTCCTGATGATGTTGTGACATTTCTCAAAAACAAGATTCAGTTGTCGCAGCGACAGTCCCTGACGGTATGGTAACGACAATTTGTCTTGCAAAGCAATGTCTTCGAGTTTTTTATTAGCTTTGAATTGGCGTAGCACTTTTGGCATTTCTGCTTTTGTTGGCAATTTGTCATTCATCTTCCCATCGAATGTTATACGGCTTTTCGTGACGGTGTTGAAGCAATAGACATTCACCCCGTTGGTCAGCACGGCAAATGGAACTCCCTCTGACTTGGCATACCTTAGTGCCTGCGTCTTGTCTTTCTTGTCAAGTTTCTTGGATATTTTCTTTGCCTCAATAACAAAGCATTTCTTCTTGTCCACCGAAACAAGAATATCTATATAACCTTTGCTGATGCCATCATCGGCTGTCGGCTGCTCAAAAGTCATATCCGTGTCGATGTCGTAGCCACGACGTTTCAGGTACGGTAGAATCTTCTTGATGACAGTTTCTGTCTCTGATATTTTTATCTGGCTCATATCTATTGTATTTATAATGTCAAACTCACGCTACCATCCTGTACGGCCTGTGCTTGAAGTCGGTGCGATAGGTTGCGCCGATCATTACAAGCCTCTCAAACAAGTCCTCGCCGAAGTATCGGCGATTGAACTTGTAGCAGAACTCGTTCAGGTATTCTTGCAGGAACTCCGGCTTTACACCGTGGTACATGTCTGCCAGCAGTGTCTTTGAGTTGCTGATGGCTATGTGGACCCATGGGAGTACCTTTCCTATGTCCTTCGGGTCTATGACCTGTGACTTATGCTCCGTGAACATATCCTTGAAATGGATGTAAGAGCGGTGGTCGTCAGTGGTCAGGCTGCTGTCCTTGTCTATCGACTTGGCTGCAACGGCATCTATCGTCTTTGCCTTCTCGTCGGGTATCACAATCATCTTAATGTGCTTCACCGACTTTGGCTTCATTCCTTTCTTTGTTTCCACGTCCACGGGCGTACTCTCCGCAATCACCATCACCTTAGATTTGCGCTGACTGCCAACACCGGCTTTCAGTTTCTCGTCCTTCTTCTCCTTTGGTATCTCCGTAGAGAAAAAGCCCTCGTCCAACTCGATGCAGCCTTTCAGCGTGTACTTGTCGTCACGCTTACCCATCACTGAGCGCAGCTTGTGCATCAACTCCCATACGGGCTGATAGCGGTTGTGGCCTAACTGACGCTGTAACTCCGCAGCCGATATGCTTTTCTTGGTGGCTGTCAGCAGGTGCATGGCTATGAACCAATAGCGGAAGGGCAACTTTGAGCCGTGCATTACCGTGCCACTCCTGAGCGTAGTCCTATGGCGGCAGTGCTTGCACTGATACTGCTGCTTGCTCTCCAGCCACACTACGTCGTGAGAGCCGCAATGCTGGCACGTCACACCTTCCTTGTCTCTCATCTCCTTAAACTTGCGACGGCAGGCCGCTTCGTCGGGAAAATACTTGTTGAACTCGAAAATCTTCATGTTACTACTATTTTATAAACGCACTGCAAAGGTAATCATTTTGATTGTAACCGCCAAATCTTTTCCTATTATTTTTATATAAGGTGAAAAATAATCGGGCTACCCTGTGCGGATGCCCGAAATATTTTGGTGGTACGATTGCGGATAATCATAAAACTTTTATTTGGGTGCGGCCACACTCGCCTGCACCTCATCGTGGCGCAGTTCAGGGGCGAGCAGCTGGTGAGGACCGAAAAAATACTGTCCCGCTGACCTCGCGGCCGCGCCCCCTTCAAGACCCCGCCATACATGAGACAACTGTTACGGCCGTTCCTGCTATGTCCTCTCTACGTGCCGTTCACCACCGAACGGCTCGGCTTCACTGGTCGTATGGAGGGCTTTTCTGCCTACGCTGTCGTCCTTATCGAGAAATAATAGGTCATATTGGCTGGTGTTCAAGACCTGCCGCCGTACTGTTCGACGATGGCCACGTCAACATGCAGGCTGACGGCAATCTGCTCCGTCGTCATGCCAGCATTCAGCAGTAGCCTGATGGTAGAGCGGAGCA
>FLNV01000798.1_pt1 | contig 17217 bp, 14 predicted proteins | sample 1140351 | NCBI WGS metagenome assembly FLNV01 (sample SAMEA3878207, study PRJEB12797) | bioreactor metagenome | biome: Moose rumen | place: Sweden | collected 2011-10 | reverse complement strand
TTTCGTCGAATTCCGTCACGACTCGACCAAACAAGCAAGCTTGATGGTTCTCGCTGCTCTGTCATTTGAACATGCTCTGCTTGATGAGCTGCTGCACGTCGGTAGGCGTTTCTTTCAGCTTGCAGCGTTCCACGATGTAGCGCACCACTCTGTCGGGCATCTGTGGGTGCTTCACCCATGAGTCGTTGCGGTTCTTCCAGCGGCCACGGAAATGGGTCTTGTCGGTCAGTTTCAGTTCGGACGCGGGGCGGCCCATCTCGCTATAGACGCCATTCTGGAAGGTGTAGGTGCCGTACTCGTGGGGCAGGACCACGACGAGGCCGTCCTTGGTCAGGACAATCTCGGCACAGGCATACTCGCCGTCGGCTCCGTAGTACTTGAACTGGGTGTAGCCGGTGGTCTTGCCGCACTCAATCTTCTTCTCGCCGTCGTACTGCATCCATTCCAACGACCATACTCCGATGAGGTCTTTGTCGGTGGTTCTTGCCGTCTGGGCGTTTGCTCCAATGGCGCACAGAAGGAGTGCTGCCAGGGTCAGGGTAAACTGTTTGATCTGTCTCATTAGTTTGCGTATTTAGTGAATAAATGGAAATACGGTTGCAAAATTAGGCGCTTTGCGATGCATGGCAATGGATTTTTGCTCGCATTTGGTTCGCATTTGACTTCGTCGAATTCCTCCTTGCAAGGCATAGCTGATGCGAGCATCGCTCTGCTCTTGCTTCGTTCGTCATTTGGCTTGCGAGCAGTTTGCAAAGTGTTTGCAGACGGCTCGCAAGATGCTCGCAAAGGCCGCTCAGGTGCATATAGAGAGGATGAAGTCGTCCCAATCCTTGGCTCCGCCCTCACGGTCGAACACTTTCTTGTAGAGTCGCTTGCGCAGGCTGCTGATGGTGTTCACCTCGCGGGCCAGCACGGCGGCGATGTCCTTCGTGGGGATGCGCAACTTGACAAGCAGACAGGTGCGGTACTCCACATCGGACATGGGGTAGAGGCTGCGCAACTGGGTGGTGAAGCCGGGATAGACGGTCATCAGGCTCTGCTCCACTTGCTGCCATTCCTCTTCCTTCATCAGTTGGCTGGTGGCCATGCGACGCTGTAGAATGGCATACTCGTCGGAAGCGAAGAAGGTGTCCTCGACCGACTTGGCGGCCTGGCGCACGGGCAGCGGACGGTTCTCCTGCACTTCCTGAATCTGACGGAGCTGGAGCTGCAACTGCTGGCGACGGCGGCTACCGACGATGTAGTATGCCACGAAGAGGATGACGACCACGGCGACAGTAGCAAGGAGCCACTGGATGTAGCTGGCCTGCCGCCGCTCGCGGGCAGAGAGCACGTACTTCCGTGCATCGGCCGGCTCGTCACTTGACGGTTGCCAAGTCGAGAAGATGTCGCGCAGGTCGTCGCGCCACTCGCTGTAGATGTCGTCGGCACAAGAATACGTGTAGCGAACACCCATGCGCTGGATGGTGATGGACGTGTCAGAGACTTGCAGCGGGTGCGGGTCGCCGTCCTCTAAGTAGAGCCATTCGCCGCCGCCCTTGTCAACGAGCGTCACTGTAGCCGTGCCCGTCGGCTGTACGAGCAGTCCCGTGGACGTGGTGGCAATGTTGCACATACGGAGCCTGTCCTGGCTGTCGTAGATAAGACAGGACGTGCCCTCGCCCTGCATGGAATGGTCTTCCTCCGTGCCCGACGGGTACTCTACATGGCGCAGCACCCATACCCCCGTGAGGTCGAAGGGGTCGCGGACAGGCTGCTTGTGGGTGCAGGAGACGAGGGTGAGCAGCAGCGTGAGGCAGGTGATGATGTGATGATATTTCATGCGTCTCTTCTTTTTTCAGTTTGCAAAATTACTCATTTTTGTCCACAAAAGGCCGGAAAAGCAGTTCGCATTTTGTTCGCATTTTCATTCAGGCCCCGTTTTGCGACTACAAAGATTGTGCAAACCAGAGCAGAAGAGCTCGCTTCTTATGCCGAGGTGCAGCCAATCTTCGCAATCTTTCGACTGCAAAATAACAAAAAAAGGCGTAAAAAACAACTCGGCGAAGCCCGAAAACAGGTCGCCGAGGGTGCAACTCTAAAACTAGTTTTAGAAATTCGCTTAATTTTTTGCCCAAAGGTGGGGCAAATGGTGCATAAATGGGGCTACAGTTGGGTGATCTTATTCATCACGGCATCGGGCATCACATCGAGGCCAAAGAGGAGGTCGTCTTTGTCATAACCGAGAAAGGCGATGTATTTCAAAATGAGGGCATAGTTCGTCTGCGCATAAACCATGCTCTTGCGTCCTGTGGCATCGAAGCAAATGGGCTCATGGTGCGCGATGCGGTTGCGGAAAGCCTTGATTTGCTGTAGTTCCTTGAAGATGGCCTTCTGCCCGAGACCAGTCTGCCGACCTGTAAATATCTGCAAGATGGACTGACCGCCGATCCGGAAGGGAACTTTGGTAAACATGTACGTCCAAAAGCCAAAGCTGACTGATGCAACCACTTTGTCGGGGGTGTATTTACCTTTGGCCACCATCGCTGTGATGTCATTCAGCGTGTCGTGCTGATGCGGCGAGTGTTCCAGCATCCCACTGCTCTGCAATTGGTGGTAAATCCAATCGGCATCGTTGAAGTGGGTGGCATAATGCTGGTTGATGGCATTGCGCAGGATAATCTCGAAGATGTTCAGCACGCCATAGAATTTCTGACACAATTTTACGTTATGCCGGTAGAGCGTCAGGGCTTTGTTGGTGTTGCCGCCGCACGCGTTTTTGTATTTATTGAGCCTTGCAGCCGAGAAAGCATCCTCGAAATCTTTATATTTCATAAAAATATTGCCTTTTATTTGCGTAGTTCAGATATTTTGCCTACCTTTGCAGCGTAATCCCCCGGAGTCCCTGTCCTAAAGACAAACTTCGGGGTTAAGTTTTTCTTATAGGCAGGTGCAAAGGTAACGATAATTTCTGAATAACGATACGATTGCCTTTACCTTTTATGTTTTATTGGCGTTTTTATGTCTTTCCGAATGTAATCTCCTTGCGGAGTTTGCTCAGGTAGATGGGCGTGATGTTGAGGAACGAGGCGATGTCCTTCAGCGAGAGCATCTGCACCACCTGCGGACAGCGGTCGATGAGCCGACAGTAGCGGCTGCGGGCGGTGTAGCGGTAGTGGTCGAGGTCGCGCCCATAGACCATCTTGAACAGGTTCTTCAGTATCCGCACATTGTGGAGCATCATCTTCGGGTCGCTGTCGAACAGCGCTTGCAGCTCGCGTCCGCTGATGACGCGCACCTCGCAGGGCATGTCGGCCTCGATACTCACCTCCGACACGTCGCCGTCGAGGCAATAGGGGAAGTCGGCCACGAACTCGCCCTCGAAGGCGAAGCCCGTGCAGTAGTCCTTGCCCTCCTCGTCGTTGTGCACCATGTACTTGAAGCAGCCCCGCTCCACGAAGGCCACCCACTGTGCCGGCTCGCCCGCCTCCTCCAGCGTCTCGCCCCGCTCCATCACGCGCCGCTCCCCGTGCTCCATGCAGTACTCCCGCAGGAACTCCAGGTCCAGCCCCTCCTTGTAGGTGTTGAATTGCTTGTTCGTTGTCATTGATGTCTTCATCTTTGCTTTTTACTCTTCAATTCTGAACAGTTTGCTGTGCTGAGACAGTTTCAGAACGATGTTCTGTTCTTGGTTCAGTTCGGCGGGCAGTTTGTCCCTAAGGATTGATGCAACATACTGGATTTCGATATGCTCGCTGGCCAGAGCACCAATCTGAAGAAGCTGGTTATCGTGTACAAGCTCTTTCCTGTCGTTCAAGATGAAATGCAAGCATGGTATTTGTTCGTCATCAGCAAACATGATGTATGCCATGTCAAAGCAGGTAATCTCACCTTGTTTTTTACCAGTGCTGAAGTTGTCTGTGGCGAAGGGGGCAAACTTGTAACAAGACTTGCCTTCGCGGTTTTTCACCAGACTGAATTCTATAGCATAGCTCTCATCATAGAGACGTTTGGAAACTGCTGAATAATAATGATTGAACTTGTCCAGCTGCTTCTGAATCAAATCCTGTTTGCTTTGCGAGAACAAGCCGCTATCAATGTCCTTCAGGATTTCTTCGTTCAGAGAGATGGCCTTTTCAACTTCTTCTATCTGTGCAATACGCTGTTCCAAGGAACCTTTCTCTTGATATTTCAAGTTTAGCTGAGCCACTAACTCGTCAAGTGCTTCGACTGAAGCGGACTGTTGCAGCCTCTCGGCCAGCATACGCTCCTTGACACGCAAGGAAGCAATTTCGGCGTTACAAGCAGAAATGGCATCCCTTATCTGGGGTAATTCGGCCGATACGAAAGCAGCCTTACGGCTAAGCATCTCATTGTGGTATGACACCAATTCCTCAAACGTGTGCTGAAGTTGCCCAATCATGGCTGAAGCCTGACGATAAATCAGTTCAAGTTGCTTGGTATCGACATCCGACTTCTGACTGTTCAGCTCCTCAACGGCTTCTTCTATCAGAGTGTGTCTCAGTTGCAGAGAACTCTGTTTTACAGCAAGCTCGCTCAGACTACCTTTGACCTTGTTGAGTTGTTCCAGATCATTCTCGAAGTCGGGATTCAGATGCAGTTCTTCTTTCTTCTTGTTAAGTTCATCGATCTCTCCCTCAACAATAGCCAGTTTGGAACGTAAGGCACTTTTGCTGGCAGTCTTTTCAAGACGACGCTTGTATTTGTAATCCGTTTTTAGCTTTTTATCAAGTTCCTGTCTGCGGTCGCCGTCGTCAAAGTTACAGCCAAACAGATACAAATGCAACGTTTCGTATTCCACATCTGAAGTATAGCGATTCAACGTCCTCAGTGTTTGCGTAAGACGTTCCTCATCATATCTGAAATTATGGGAAATAATCTGTCGGAATGACGGTTTGGATGTTTCGACATTCCAAAGCGCCTTCTGTAACTCTGTCTCAAAGCTCTTCTTATCGACCTTCTGACCGTTAATCTCCATCAGGTTTCTTTTCCCGGAAAGGAAATTGCGCCTCACGATAACATCTTTTGCATTTGCGGAAAAACCGTCAGTCAGACACAGGGTTATCATGACTTCTGTGTTGAAGAGGAAGTTTTTCACGTCCTCGTTAATGACTTTGGTACCTTCGGTTGCAGAATATATCTTGCTTCCTTCCATGCCGAAACAGAAGTCAATGAGTCGCAAAACGGTTGTCTTGCCGACGTTGTTTCCCGTTTCTTCATTTCCAGAAGGAGTTTCATCAACTATCAGGTTCAGCCCCTGATGAAAATCTATACGGCGAACCAAGCCATTGGTGTTCTCGATAACCAAATACTTTAAGAACATAATATTACCTCCTCATTTTGCATGGAAACACAGTTAATCAAATAAAGCCAATCCAGACAAAGCAGGAATATGGGGAATGAAAGAGCCTTGCTTTTGTTCACCTCACAGAACAAGTTAGCCAGAGAGATACGACGTTCTCTCTGAACTACTTTCAAAACAATTGCACCATTGTAATAGATGCTGTCCTCTGGGGCTATGTTGTCAGGCAAAAGCATATCTATTCGGGCTTTTCAAAAATCTTACACTTTACAAATGCATCGACCAGTACAATCTTTATGTTCATCATCAACTCTTCGCGTGTCAATGACTCATTGCATGTACCGTCTCCATCAACGATTTCATAAACTTTCTCCAAGAGTTTGTCGAACAAATCATCCCCAGAACTTTCCAAGGAAAGATTCAAGTAGAGGTCGTGGAGCGACGCAAGCACCGCTAAGCTCTTGTTCACTCCCAGTTTGTCATACTGCTTATAGATCTTGTCAACCAATACGCTATATACAGCATATTCGGTAACAATGGCCTTCCACTTGACCAATTTGTTCAAATCTATTTTCGGGATAAAATCGAATGGCTTGACATCAGGATTAACGGACACCTCGGCCAGACACTCTTCGGACAAGCAGTTAATGACGTATGTGATTACTGAAGGTCTGCGCTCCTCTGCAGTAGAGGGTAATATAGACTTTTCAAGGAATGATGCCAATTTTGCAATTGTATCTATATCCTTGGCTATTACAGCCCTTAGGAGGCGTTTGTCATCATAACTATCAGCGTCAACATTATAACTAATTTCATCCGGAACATCAAAGGTGGATTTTTTCAGATTGGAAATTCCTTTTGAGATGCAGACGAACTTAAATGTATAGCCGCTGTACTTCGGAAGTTCTATTTTGTTTAATGAGCTTTGTACTTTGGCTTTACTGTTATCTGACGAGACTTGAACAAATATTTTCGCGGTATTGTCGACCAAATCAATGGCTTTGATGTTTTGCTCAGCCACATTCGCATTCTGAAGATCCCAGCCATATATGGTGTTCAAAATAGTCTTGAACACGTCCTCAGACAAGACATTAGAATCAAGAAGATTGACTGCACTTTTCAATTTAACCTCGTTTGAAAGGATTGCCAATCTTAAGGAAATAATGTCAATATAACTGTTTAGTTCCATACGGAATTTGCTTTATTCTTCATTTTTTGCGTTGCAAAAATACTCATTTTTTTCCAAATGGCAAAAGAATTGCTGTTAATACTGGGATTATTGGTGCCAAATTACATCTTTTTTTAGATAATTTGGATTCAAATAGACATTAAAATAGCAAAGAAAACCTCCCCGATGTCCGCTGCAGCGAAAAAAACGAGGAGGCACGCCCATAGGAACTGGCGTTTTATCTTTTGCGTTATTAAAGCATTTCCTAATAAAAAAACGCCCCGCCGATTTTGTTTTTGAAACGCCAGGCCGTCAGATTATTTGTCCGAATACCTATATGCCATACTTTCGTCCGACACTTTCTTCGACTACATGATGGTGGGGAAAACAGGGCTTAAGATGCCACGTGGAGACAAGAAGGCGATACCCAAGGTAAAGGAATACGGCAGAAGAAGTCCAAAAGGTGATGTGGGTTATTCACACCCATAAACGCATAAACGTCTGCCCCTGCGTCATGTCTGTGCTCACAACAAAGCACGGCAACGGGTGGAGGACTCCTTGTTGAATCACACCAAGGTAAAAAGACAGGAACGCAACAGGCGACAGTTGAAAATAAAAAAAAGGTCAGAAAGCGAACGGAGAATTTGTTAGTTTCGCGAAAAAGCCGTACCTTTGCTGCCACAGTCCGAACAATTATCACTGAACAAAAACTCACAAGCGAAAACACATGAAAGAACTTGAGCTGAAATACGGCTGCAATCCCAACCAGAAGCCAGCCCGCATATACATGCACGACGGCAGCGAGCTGCCGATAGAGGTTGTCAACGGTCGCCCGGGCTACATCAACCTGCTGGACGCCTTCAACTCGTGGCAACTCGTCAGCGAGCTGAAGCGTGCCACAGGCCTGCCCGCCGCCGCCTCGTTTAAGCACGTCTCGCCGGCAGGTGCCGCCGTGGGTCTGCCTCTGAGCGACACGCTGAAGCGCATCTATTTCGTCGACGACATTGAACAGCTGGACCAGAGCGCCATAGCCTGCGCCTACGCAAGGGCGCGCGGTGCCGACCGCATGTCGAGCTACGGCGACTTTGTGGCCCTGTCTGACACATGCGACGCCACCACGGCCCTGCTGCTGAAACGCGAGGTGAGCGACGGCGTTATAGCCCCAAGCTATACGCCAGAGGCAATCGACATACTGCGCGAGAAGCGTAAGGGCACATACAACGTCATACGCATAGACCCCGACTACCGTCCGGCTCCGACCGAACGCAAGCAGGTGTTCGGCATCACTTTCGAGCAGGGACGCAACGAGGTGGACCTGGCCGACGAGAGCCTCTTCCAGAACGTGCCCACCGAGAACAAGACCTTCACCCCCGAGGCACGCCGCGACCTGGTGATAGCACTCATCACGCTGAAATACACACAGTCGAATTCCGTCTGCTACGTCAAGGACGGACAGGCCATAGGTATCGGAGCCGGGCAGCAGAGCCGCATACACTGCACCCGGCTGGCGGGCCAGAAAGCCGACCAGTGGTGGCTGCGCCAGATGCCGGAAGTGATGGCCCTGCCTTTCCGCCCCGACATACGGCGTGCCGACCGCGACAACACCATAGACGTATATCTGTCTGACAGCGAACATACGGACGTGCTGCGCGATGGGGCTTGGCAACAGTTCTTCACGCGCCAGCCAGAGCCACTCACCCGCGAACGCAAGCATGAGTGGATAACACAGAACCGCGGGGTATCGCTTGGCAGCGACGCCTTCTTCCCCTTCGGCGACAACATTGAGCGCGCCCACAAAAGCGGCGTGGAGTATATAGCCCAGGCCGGAGGCTCGGTGCGCGACGACCATGTCATCATGACATGCGACAAGTATGGCATTGCCATGACCTTCACTGGCGTACGGCTGTTCCACCACTAAAGAATTGAAGATTGAAGATTGAAGATTGAAAATTGAAAATTGAAGATTGAAGATTGAAAATTGAAAATTGAAAATTCTAAAAGTGAAGAAGGAATAATATCTATTTGTCTAATCGTCTATTTGTCTATTTGTCTAATCGTCTAATTGTCTAATTGTCAAATGAGGGAAGAAGATTTCCAGCACATACTGGAACACGGCATCAGCTTCGGGCGAGGTGGCGAGCGTAGAGACTCTGACGAGGGAAAGGTCAAGACCAAAGCCAAGAAGAAGCAGTACGTCACTGGCGCCCATGGCAGCGGGTCGGCCCGCCAGAAAGCCAAGTACCGCGAACAGAGAGCCAACCGACACAAAAGGAGTTGAGAGTTATAAGTTTATATTTAGAATTAAGAATTAAAAGTATCCACACTTTACCATGAAACGCTTTTATCATTTATTTGCTGCGGTCTGCGGTCTGTGCGTCACGGCGACCACAGCCTATGCCCAGCAGTTCTATATCTGCCAGCAGGGCAACACCTCTACGGCACAGGAGCTGACATTCTCTGACGGTGGAACAACCGTAAACGAACAATACGCCACCTCAGACATCGACAGCATTACGCTCGACGTGCCTGGCCTGCGCTTCGTGGGCGGCGACGTCTCTCTGCTGCCCTCCTATTGCGACCACGGAGCAGAGTACCGCACCCACGACGGACAGCTCATCACAACCGGCTCGACCGGCGATGCCCGTCTGCAACAGATGCTGCAGTGGCTGAAGCAGCAGGGATGGAACTCCATGCGCGTGCGCCTCTTCGTTGACCCCGACAACGCCAGCAGCACTGACAAGGGACAGGGTGTTTGCCAGGACCTACAGTACGTGACACGACTCGCCAAAGCCATAAAGGCCGAGGGACTGATCCTCTTGCTCGATTTCCACTACAGCGACTCATGGGCCGATCCATCGAAGCAGTGGACACCAAAGGCATGGCTCTCACTCGACGACGAGAGCCTCGGCCGCAAAGTCTATGACTACACCAAGGAATGTCTTGAGACACTGGTTGACGCAGGTGCCGTGCCCGACTTTATACAGACAGGCAACGAGATAAGCTACGGTATGCTCTGGGGCGCCGAGGGCACAAGCAGCAACCGTTGCTACTCGGGCAGCGAAAGCGGATGGCAGCGCTTCACAACACTGCTGAAGCAGGCGGGAACCGCCTGTCGCGAGGTGTGCCCCAGAGCCAAGATAGTACTGCACACCGAGCGTGTTCCAAAGACCAGCGTACTGACCAACTTCTACCAGCAGATGAACAAGTACGCGGTTGACTACGATATTATCGGACTGTCATACTATCCCTATTTCCACGGCTATCTGCCGCAGCTTGAGGTAGCTATCAAGGCAGTGGAGAATGCCATACCAGGCAAGTCAATACAAGTGGTGGAAACAGGCTATTGCGCACAGTACTCAATATCAGGCGACTACGACTATAGCTCTACCTATCCCAACACCGATGAGGGACAGCGACAGTTCACGGCTGCGCTGATTGCACAGCTGAAGCAACACAAACGCGTCAACGGACTGTTCTGGTGGATGGCCGAAGCCAACGAATGCGGACTGAACTGGCAGACCAACCGCGTGACCGACGGCTGGTACAACGCCTCACTCTTCAGCAACAGCACCGGTCGCGCATGGAGCGCACTGACAGAGCTGCAGAATTTCCATAAATGAGGAACGACGATTTCGGCTCGCTGCTGAAACGACTCACGGCCCTCTGCGCCCGCAGCGAACATAGCTCGGGCGAGATGGCCGAGAAAATGCGGCGTTGGCAGGTAGAACCGCAGCTGCAGGCCCAGCTTATGCAATACCTGACTGAACACGGCTTCGTGGACGACGAACGCTACGCACGCGCCTTCGTCCGCGACAAGCTGTTGTACAACCACTGGGGACGGGCCAAGACTGATATGGCACTTAGGGCAAAGGGCGTGAACGAGGACATACGCCGACAAGCACTTGATGACATAGCCGACGATGACTACACAGAGCAACTGCGTCCGCTGTTGCAGCAGAAGGCGCGTCAGCTGGCTGGCGACGACCCATACACACGACGCAACAAGCTGCTGCGCTTTGCGCTGCAGCGGGGCTTCTCCATGCAGCAGGCCATCAGCTGCCTACCACAGTCTGCCGACACCACCATGACAGAAGAATAGGAAACCAATGATGCCGTGTCCTCGAAATGGATAAGATTCTAAAGGTTGAATAAAGCACTGCCGCCACTCGCTCCTGACTTCACGAGCTTTCATTCTGAAGGAAAGCGTATAAAGGCCTGCGTTAGAAAACTTTAACATAACTATCCAGCTGTAGAATCGAATTTTTCCGGGCAACAGGCAAATGCTTGGGAAAAACGCCATTCTGCGGCACACCTGCTATGGCGCTGTACATCAAGCTGTTGGCAAAAGAGCAGCTTTCTTGCGCTGCAACCGGGGCCCCACGACACTGCAACTGGGGCCCTTTTACCACGCAACGGAGGCCCCATTACACGGCAACGGAGGCCCTTTTACCACGCAACGGAGCCCATATTGAACCGCAACGGAGGCCCAGTTGCGATGGAGTGGAAACATCGTTGCCGCGCACATAAACAAAAATCCGCCGGTTTGTGGAACAAATTTCCACAGCCGACGGATTTTTCATCTCTATTTGTGCAGAAAACTCATGCAGTTTCCGGGGCGCATTGTTTCTATGGATTCTAAGGAATCTTGAAATTTAGGACTGTTTATACACTTATCACAAATCGGTCGTTGGAAGAAAACCCTATAAGCTTAACATAAATATCACATTTCCGCCTTTCGCCCCCCCCCTTTACTGCTAAAATAACATAAATTTTAGCACTTTATTAAATAAAAGGTGGTAAAGCGGAGATTTTTGACTACTTTTGCACCGTAAACAAGCAAAAGCGATATGTTATGAATGCAATCTCACTCAACAATCTGTGGAGTTACCTGCAGGGGCTTTCACTTACGGCAAGCAATCAACGATGGCTGGCCAGCCACTTGATGGAGGCTGCGGAAAGCGTAGAAAAGAAGCAGCATAAGGCAGAACTTGAGTTTCCGAAGATTCCCAAGGACTATAAGCCATCGGCAAAGGTGATGGCCATGACTTTGGGAAAACTGCCTGAAGGTGTCGATTTAGAGAAAGAACTTGAAAACCGTTGGGAAGAATGGGCAAAATAAGAGCATTGATAGACACAAACGTCCTGCTCGACCACCTTGCCCACCGCGAAGGGTTCTGTCAAGATGCTGCTGTCATTTTTTCCATGGCTGCCGAAGGACGGTTAATCGGTATTGTCTCTTCGCTCAGTATTGTTAACTGTGCTTACGTACTGCCCAAACATTACGATGGTGATGCTTCGTTATACAACACAACATTTCTACCATCCCAACATCTTTTCTGCTAAAATAACATAAATATATGCACTTTTTTATATAAGGTGGTGGTTAAACGACATTTTTTGACTACTTTTGCATCGTAAATATAATGAAATTATTTGTTCTCTATCGATACTGAGACACAAACGGATAGAACGCGAAACCGCCGGGACTACTTGCAGATGTCTCGGCGGATAAATGGGTGGAGTAATGGATTAAACTTGATTTCGCTAATGACAAGTATGCTGCGGTATTCGATGCCTGTTGCCTCGGCAAGGTCAACTCAGGTCGGGTTCTTACTGGTCGAATATCCTTGATTCCAAAATTCCTTAGAGACAATAAGACAACAGGCGAATGAGCCACCACTGCAGTGCGTCAGAAGACTCCTATCTGGTGGAGGAAGATAGCCGCAATGGCTATGGGACAGATATACTTGACCAACAGCAGATAGGCATGGAAATAGCGGCCGGAGAGGGAACCGCCCTGCATGAACTCGCCCCTGACCACGCTATGCGGTGCAAACCAGCCGAGGAAGACGCAAGTGAGGAACCCGCCTATGGGCAGGAACACCTGGCCGGTCACGAAGTCGAAAACATCGAAGAGCGGCATGCCAAACAGCGTCAAACCATCGACAGCACCCAGCGAGAGCGAACAGAACACGCCTATCACGCAACAGCTGACGCTCACAATCACGGCGGCACGGCGACGCGTGATGTGTAGCTCCTCGCTGAAGAAGGCCGTGGAAACCTCGTGCAGCGAGATAAGCGACGTGAGCGCAGCCAGCGACAGCAGGGCATAGAACATCAGGGGCATAACCCAGCCAAGCAATGGCATGGAGCTGAAGGCCTGGGTGAACACACTGGGCAGCGTGATGAAGACCAGCGACGGCCCGCTGTCAGGACTGACGCCCACTGAAAAGGCTGCCGGGAAAATCATAAGTCCGGACAGGATAGCCACGCCGGTGTCTATCAGTGCTATCTGTATGGCCGAGCGCCCCAGGTCGGTATCGCGCGAGAAGTAGCTGGCAAACGTACACAAGCAGCCCATTGCTATCGACATGGAATAGAACGACTGCCCCAAGGCACTGAGGAAGACCTCCTTCGTCACCTTTGAGAAATCTGGCTGGAAGAGAAAGGCTATGCCGCTGACGGCACCCGGCAGCATGCACGAGGCTACCACCAGCACCAGCAGAAGCACGAACAGCGTGGGCATGAGCAGCTTGCTGGCTCGCTCTATGCCTCGCTGCACGCCACGTGTAATGACAAAATGGGTGGCGGCGAAGAAGAGCACCGTCCACAGCACCGGTCGCCAGACATCGGTAGAGAAGTCGCTGAAATACTGCTGTACATAGTCTGGCGACCCCAGCACACGCCCCGTCAGCGATGCCCAGATATACTCAAGGCACCAGCCCGACACCACGGCATAGTAGCCCGTGATGAGAAACGCCGTAAGCACGCCCAGCATACCCACCAGTCGCCAGCCTCGCCCGCCTATCTCGCCGTACGCCCGCATGGTGTTGGCTCCGGCATGACGGCCAATGATAAACTCGCTGACCATGCAGGGCAGCCCCAGCAGCAGCACACATACTATATATATGATGATAAAAACGGCTCCGCCATTCTCGCCTGCCATGTAGGGGAAACGCCACACGTTGCCCAGACCGACGGCAGAGCCTGCCGTGGCCAGTATCACACCAAGGCGACTGCCAAAATTGTCACGCATTGTCTATTTGAGTTTAGGAGTTTAAGAGTTCTAGAGTTTGGGAGTTCAGGAGTTTGGGAGTTCAATGGTCAATGGTCAATGGTCAATGGATAATGGATAATGGTCAATGGTCAATCACCTGTACTTGAAGCTGCTGCCTCCGACAAACTCGCGCATGATGCTGGTTGGCGGTATCTCCTTGTCGCTGATGGGCAGGAAATAGCGCAGGAACTTCAGCAGTCGGTGGGCTTCGCTATACTCAGGACAGTTGCGCGGCACCTGCGACAGTATCAGCTCCGCATGCGAACGCAGCACGGCAAACTCGATGTTGAGGGCCGAATTGAACATCACGTCGGCCGTTTCCTGGAACGGCAGTATCCACTGTTCCTCGGCCTCGCACACTGCCCGCCACTGGCTGATGGTCTCACGGGCCGAGAACGCCCCCTTGTTGTAGTCGCGTATGATACGCCGCAGCAGTCGGTTGTCCTGTGTGGGAATCCAGTTGTGGTCGTCAAGTGATATGCTTGTCAGCGCAGAGATAAACACTCGGTACTTCCCTTCGTCGGGTATGTCCTTTGTCAGCAGCGGGTTCAGGGCGTGGATGCCTTCGATTATCAGCACCGAGTCGCGCCCAATGCGCAGTCGCTTACCCTTCCACTCGCGCCTTCCTGTAGTGAAGTTGTACTCAGGCACCTCTACCGTCTCGCCTGCCATCAGCCGTTTCAGATGATCCTCCAGCAGGGCCACGTCCACGGTCTTTATGTTGTCGAAGTCGTATTGTCCGTTGGGCAGCAACGGTGTGTCCACACGGTTGACGAAATAGTCGTCGGTAGAGAAAGATATCGGTCGCAGTCCGCAGGCCAGAAGCTGTATGCTGAGGCGCTTGCAGAACGTGGTCTTGCCAGAGCTGCTTGGGCCTGTGATAAGCACGAGCAGTCCCTCGCGTCGGGAGGCAATGTCTTCGGCTATCTTCACTATCTTCTTCTCCTGTAGGGCCTCGCTGACCTGTATCAGCTCTGGAGCGTTGCCTCGCAGTATGGCCTTGTTCACATCGCCGGCATTCGACAGCCGCATGATGATGTCCCAACGCACTTTCTCTGCAAAGACCTCAAAGGTCTTGGGCATGGGCACATTCTCGGCCAGGTGCGACGGGTCGTGACTGTCAGGCACACGCAGCAGCATTCCGTCGTGATACGGCTCCAGCGCCCACACCTTCAAGTATCCGGCCGACGGCACCAGCGGACCGTAGTAGTAGTCAATGGTCTCGCCCAGGGTGTAGTAGTCGGTATATACCTGTCCGCTGCTCTCCAGCAGCTTCACCTTGTCGGAAAAACCGCGGTCAGAGAATATGCGCACGGCCTCTTCGGTGGTGGCCTCTGTACGGCGGAAGGGCATGTCCTGGTTGATTATCTCCGTCATGCGGCGGCGAAGGGTCCCCACCATCTCCTCCCAGCCTGCATTGTCTGTTGCGTCCCGCCTTTGCTCCTGGCGGCTCAGCTTGAAGTTGCAATAGTAGCCGCGCGACAGCTCATGTTCAATGAAGAGCTTCGAGCCAGGGTATAGGTCTTGCGTAGCCTTGTACAGCACGAAGCACAGCGAGCGGACGTATGCACGGCGGCCAGCCCCCGAACGCAGGTCAAGAAACTCGACGTCGCGGTTCTGATAGAGACGGAACTTCAATCCCTGGGAAGAGTTGTTCACCTTTGCCGACACTGGGGGGTATGGCATCTGGAGCTGGTCGGCAAACTCCTGATAGACTTCTAACAACGAGGAGCCCTCGGGGAAGCTCTTTGTTATACCATTGTTTTTGCAGCGGATCTGTAACATATTGAGGAGTTGGGGAGTTGAGGAGTTGGGGAGTTGAGGAGTTGAGGAGTTGGGGAGTTGAGGAGTTGGGGAGTTGAGGAGTTGGGGAGTTGAGGAGTTGGGGAATTATCAATTATCAATTATCAATTATCAATTTTCATTCTTCCAGCGTGACCGCCATGAGACCAACGACGACGTCGTCTGACAGCGTGCGCAGTCGCAGGGCCGTCAACTTGCGGTCAGCGTGCAGCGGCATGGTCAACATCTGAGCCGCGCCACCCGGTATCTCTCGTCCATAGACGCCCTTGATACCCAGCAGCGTACCCAGGTCGCGACTCACCTGTCCTGTGCCGAGACACACACGATATGGCCTCGGCTCGGTGGTGCTGAACGCCAGCCCATCTACGTAGTAGTCCTGCTCGATGGGACACCAGTTGTACGGCGGCACCAACCGCAGCGTATCTTGCGTGCCGTCGGCATATATGGCTGTGACTATGGCGTTCTCTATGCGCGTCTGCATGTGGTTGGTGCTACCGGCCATCAGCAGGTGGCAGGCGGTGTAGCGACCCTTCCTGACCTTTACGGTAATGCTGTCGGGATAGTTGTCCCACAACGACGTGTAGGCAATGTTGTGTCCGTGCTGCGGCGTGGCAAACGTCACGCCAGCCACACTGAAGCGGTCGGCCTGCGCCAGAGAACGGAACACGCTATCGTTGATCTGCGGTGTGTACTCAGGATGACACCATTCGCCCACGCCCTGCACGGGTATCTGCAGGGTGGTGGTCTGCGGCCGCGGCGACAGGTAGCGGTTCTTGAATATATCATCAACATTGGCATTGAACGTCTTGCGCATGTCCAAGCACACGCGGTGGCCAACAGCCCCCCCCTTGGGGGGGAGAATGGCGGTTCCATCAAGTCTCCCCTTAAGGGGAGCATGGTGGTCGGTAGGGATGTGCCTTGCATTTTCTTGTGTGAGAAGCGTGTTCATGCTCCCCCCCAAGGGGGGGCTGGGGGGGGCCGCCACTCGTATCACCTGAATGCTGTCTGCAGTTCCCACATGGTCTCTATAGCGTCCCTGCCCCAGGTTCTGCCTAAGCACGATGGTCAGCGGCTGACTGAAGTGCTGGCGTATCTCATAGACGTTCCACGAAGCCTCGCGACGGAAGCGATAGCTCAGGTAAGGCGTGCTGACCGAGGCACTGTCCCAAGCCGCAGGCAGCCCCGGCTGCACTATGCAGCGACCGTCAAGTGCCTGCGGAACAATGCCGAACAAGCCCTGCAGCAGGGCACGTGCAGATGTGCCTGTGTTGTCAGAGAAGTCGCGATAGCACTCGCCCCGCGCGGCATCATAGTGACTCAGCTGCCCCAGATTGCCGGGGCTCTGTCCCAGGTACATCTGATCCAGAATGTTTCCCTTCAGCAGGCGGAAGGCCTCCTCGCTGCGTCCGGCACGATACATGGCCGTAACGGTATTCATTATCTCGGCCGAAGCCACGTTGTTGATACTCCAGCTGTATGGCATCCACGTGCTGGTGCTGAGTACGTACGGGTTGTGTCCGTATGCGTTGGCCCGTGCATCGGCAGAATACTTGTCGGGCACGGTGTATGTGACAGGCAGGTGTGGCAGACAGCTGTCAACGTACAGTGTCGAGCTGTAGGTCTGCCAGTCGGTGCCCACGCCACAGTCAATCGGCGTGTATATGCTCCACAGGGCAGCCTCGCCGTGCAGACGCCCCATGCCGCGCTTGTCGCGATATTCGGCCCAGTGGGCAGGCCGTCCCGGCTCCGCCGGAGTCCATAGCTGGCTGTCCATGGCCCGCATGATGGCCTCAGCCTCGCTGGCGTATGGTGCAGGGTCCTGCCCTATCCTTGCAGCTATCTGCGCCGCCAAGCGGTTGGCGCGAAGGTTGTAGGCCGAGGCATGTG
>FLNV01001136.1_pt1 | contig 17275 bp, 14 predicted proteins | sample 1140351 | NCBI WGS metagenome assembly FLNV01 (sample SAMEA3878207, study PRJEB12797) | bioreactor metagenome | biome: Moose rumen | place: Sweden | collected 2011-10 | reverse complement strand
GTTGCAACGGCTGATGCTGCAATAGAGGTGATACCACATTTCGTCCATGTGGTCGGGCGTCGATGCCGTAAGCGTCGACCACACTTCAAACGGATGGTAGTTGGTGTCGGTAGTACCCGAGCCGCCCTTCAGTGCGTCGTCGCTGGTAAGGTCGCCATAGGGCCAGAGATTGAACGGATAGGTGTACCAGTCGTCGCCGAGCTTGGCGTAGGCCGAAGTGACCATTTCGTCGGGCTGGCTCATGGCGAGGTCTTCACTGATGACGCCCTGAGGCTCAACGTCGATGAAGTCGTTGCAGCTCGTGAGGGCTGCGGTGATACCGCAGCATACGAAACAAGCGGCGGCTATCTTTTTGATATATTTGGTTTTCATAATCTTCAATTTTCAATGTTCAATTTAGAATGAGGTCTGAATGCCGAACGAGAACGACGTTGAGTTAGGATACATCCAGCGGGGGTTCTCGGGATCGCTGCAAGTCAGACTGCTGCTCTTGATGGTGAGCAGGTTGTGGCCGGAGACGTAAACACGAGCACTCGTCATATTCACTTTCTTCAGCAGGCTCTCGGGCAGGTTGTAGCCAATCTGCACCTGGCGAAGCTTAGCGTAGGAACCATTCTCGACGAAGTAGGTAGAGGCGCGGTTCTCATTGCCCACGTTGTTGGTGGTGAGAGCAGGAATCGTGCTACTGGTGTTAGCCGTTGTCCAGGCATCGAGCATACGGTTACCCTTGTTTGAACCAGCGTCGGTGATGGAGTAGAAGTCGGTCTGGAATTTCTGGTCGTTGTAGACATCTTGTCCAGCAACGCCCTGCCAGAACATTGAGAAGTCGAAGGCTTTGTAGCCTAAGTCGATGTTCAAACCCCATGAGAAGTTGGGAACGGGGTTGAAGATCCACGTCTGGTCTTGCTCGTTGATGATGCCATTACCGTCGAGGTCGGCATACTTCAGACCACCGATGCGGGCGTTCTCCTGACCGCTGGCCAGCACTTCCTCACGGTTCTGGAACAGGCCGTCGACGACGTAACCCACAATCGAGCCGTAGGGCTTCTTCGACTCCACGAGGTTCTCTTTGGCCGTATGGACGTAGGAACCTGTGGTGGTCTCAGGCAGGTAGGTCACCTTTGAACGGAAGAAGTCGATGTTGCCGTTCACGTTGTAGCGCAGACCGTACTCTGTGGTGTGGCGATAGCCGAGAGCCAGCTCCATACCCCAGTTCTGCAGGCTGGGACCATTGAGCCATGAGGCACCACCCTCACCCATCGAGCCGAGGTAGGCGGGATTGATGAGCATGTCCTTCACCTTTTTAATATAGGTATCGAATGTACCGTAAACGCTGTTGCGGAAGAGGTTGAAGTCGAGACCGGCGTTCCACTGTTCGGTGGTTTCCCACTTCAGGTCGTTGTTCTGCGACTGTGTGGCTCGGAAGCCTGAGGGGAACACACCGCTGCCCTGCAGGGCGAGGTCGTAGGCGGTCGACTCGTTGCGGCCACCACCATAGGTTGCGGCATAGAGGCCGTAGCGGGCGTAATTCGAAATGGCCTGGTTACCAGTCTGACCCCAAGAGGCACGGACTTTCAGGTCGTCGATCCACTCCTGATTCAGGTGCTGCGAAATACGATAGCCGAGCGTGAAGGCCGGGAACGTACCATAGCGGTTGTTCTCACCGAAACGGCTGCTGCCGTCGCGACGGATGGTGAACGAAGCGAGCAGCAGGTCTTTCCAGTTGTAGTCGACCTTGCCGAAGAACGACACGAGGTTGTAACCTTCGCGGATACCGCCGGCACGTTGCGTACCAGTGGCGGCATCGGGCCACATATAGTCGTAGTTCTCAAGTGCATACATCTGAGCGTAGGCTGAGGAATGTTCTTCTACGTCGCGGTGGAGTTCCACACCACCCAGGAGGATGAAGTGATGGTCGGCACCGATATTGAAGTTATAATTGGCTGTGTTCGACCACGTCCACTTGACGGAGGTCTTACTGCCCAAATTGGCCGATGGCGTGCTGTTGTTCACCACGTCAGAGTGCCAAGTGTATGTGACGCTGTGGATGAACTCCGACCAGTAGTCCAGACCGAAGTTCGAACGCAGTGTAAGGCCCTTCAGCGGCTGAATGTCGACATAGCCGTTACCGAAGATGCGCCACATCTTCAGGCGGTTGTCGCGGTTGTGATAGAGTTCACGAAGGGGGTTCTGGCGGTCGCTCATGCCACCGACGGGTCCCGAGAAGGTGACGCCGTCCTCTTCGTAGACGGGCAGTGTAGGCGACATCTTCAGGGCGTTTTCCAGAGGCTGGCAGTCCACCTGATTCGAATAAGTGATGGTGGCGTTCTCACCGACGGTCACAATCTTGTTCACCTTGTAGCTGGTGTTAATGCGGCCCGAGAAGCTCTCGAAGTCGGTGTACTTCAGGATACCGTTGTTGTTTTTATAGCCGAAGCTGACCAGTGCCGACGACTTCTCGGTGGCGTTCGAGATGCTCAGGTCGTAACTCTGGGCGAAGCCTGTGCGGCTGATCTCGTCGAGCCAGTCGGTGTCGCTGTAGCGCATTGTGCGTTTTGCGTTCACATAACCGTCGTAGAGGCCGTTCACGGTGAATGAGCGCATCTGACCCGTGGCGGGGTCGTAAGCCTGGATGGGTGTGCCTGCCGTGGCGTTAAGCGTCAGACCGTAGTTGTTGGCATACTGCTCCGGATCCAGTCCGTCGTTCATGGCGGCCTGGGCCATCGAAGTTGCATACTCGGCCGAGTTGGCCAGTTTCATCATCGACTGCGAGTTATAGACCTGGGCGGTCAGGTTGGCCGAGAAGTCCACCTTCACCTTGTCGCCCTTCTTTCCGCTGCGTGTAGTGATAATGATAACACCGTTAGCAGCCCGACTACCATAGATAGAGGCCGAGGCGGCGTCCTTCAACACCTGCATCGACTCAATATCATTCATGTTCAATGTGTTCAGGTTGGTCGTCGTGGGCACACCGTCAATGATGAAGAGGGGATCCTGCGACGAGTTGAACGAACCGATACCACGGATGCGCACCGTACCTGCACCTACGGGCGAGCCGTTCGACGTGATTGTCATGCCGGGAACCTTACCCTGCAGGGCGCGCATGGGGTCGGTGTCGCTCGATGTCTTCAGCTCGTCGGTCTTCACGACGGCCACTGAACCGGTCAGGTCGGCCTTGCGCTGCACCTGGTAACCCGTCACCACAACCTCGGACAGCTCCTTGGCATTGTCGTTCAGCACGACCTTCATACCCTGCTTGGCAATCTGTTCCTGCTTCTCGAAGCCGATGTAGGTGAAGACCAGTGTGGCACCGGGCTGCACCTTCAGTTTGAAGTTGCCGTCGAAGTCGGTCACTGTGCCGTTCGAGGTGCCCTTCTCCATCACCGTGGCACCAATGATAGTCTCGCCCGTCGGGTCGACTACCGTGCCGATAATTTCTGTTTGCGCGTACATTAGTGTCGCTACAAACGCGAGCACAAGGCTCAGTAGGATTCTCTTTGTTTGTTTCATAAATCTTTGCGGTTAGTAAAAAAAATTATGCCGCAAAGGTAGTGCTATTCGTGGTATGGAGAGTGAAAAAATCGTTCATCACGGTCAAAAATTGTTTCTTTGTAACATTTTTACTCGAAGACGAACGATTTTTATTATTGTTTTATGTCGGTTGGGCTCTTGCCGAATTCGTCCTTGAAGCATTTGGTGAAATAGCTCGGGGCGGTGAAACCGACGGCGTAGGCCACCTCGGAGATGGTCTTGTCGGTGGTGATCAGCAGCTGATAGCCGCGGTTGAGGCGAGCCGTGCGGAGCAGCTCGACGGGCGAGACGCCAGCCAATTGTTTCACCTTTCTATATAATTGCACACGAGAGAGGTTCATGTCGGACGCCAGATCCTCTACACTGAGTTCGCTGTCGGAAAGACGCGCCTCGACGACCTCCTTGAAGCGTGTGATGAAGGTCATGCCGGAAGCAGAGGAAGACTCCGAAGAGTCTGAGGCCTCCTGATTCCACAGATTGTTAACCACACGCTCGCGCTGAATATCGGTCTTTCCGCGGTGATAAAGGTAGAACAGGACAATGGTCAGCAGTAGCAGGCCCACGCCGCACAGCACAAGCAGCGTGATAGTGCGCTGGGCGTTCAGCTGCTCCAGATAGCCTGCCGACTGCTCATGCAGCTGGTCGAGGTAGGTGGCCTGGCGCTCCATCTCGTCGCTCTGCATCAGCAGCACGTTGGCATTGTCGGGTGTAACAAGGGCGGTGGCCAGACTGCCTTCGCGTTCAAATGAGCGGCCCTCCAGGATGTCGATGGCCAGCTGGAGCACCTCGTCGCCGTGGGTGGGATAGATACAGGAGGCCGTCAGCAGCGAGTCGCGGACGAGTTCGATGCCGCCACCCTCGCCGGGCAGTCCGTCGATGCCGCAGAAGAGCGCCGACTGTCCGGCACCCTCAAACGCCCGGCGAGCACCCATGGCCATGCGGTCGTTCTGTCCGAAGACATAGTCGATGGCCGAGAGGTCGCCGTCGTAATGGCGCACTGCCTCGTAGCCACTTTCCTCAGTCCAGTCGCCCTGCAGGGAGGCGGCGAGATGGATGTCGGGATAGTTGTGCAGCACTTCCACAAAACCCTCGTGGCGCTCGATAGCCGGCGATGAGCCGTGGAGCCCCATGATTTCGAGCACCTGTCCCCTACCCTTCAGCTGCGCAGCCACGTACTTACCCATCATGCGTCCCATCTCGCGGTTGTCGGCACCGATATAGGCGGTGAATTTCTCCGTGTTAGTCTTGCGGTCGAACACGATGACGGGAATACCGCGGTCGAAGGCGCGGTCGATGGCCGGCGTCACTGTGGCCACCTGGTTGGGCGCCACGATAAGCAGGTCTATGCCGTCGCTGACAAACTGGTCAATCTGCCCGATTTGCCGCTCATCGCTGTCGTCGGCCGAGGTAAAGCGCAGCTCGACACCGTCGTGGAAGTAGGTGCCCACCTGCAGTTCGCGGTTCAGCTTGTCGCGCCAGATATCCTGTGAACACTGGCTGACACCGATCACATACTTCGGACGCGATTTGGTGCAAACCGTAAAGAGGCCTGTCCATAACAATGCAATCAACAACAAGCGAACAACCGGTATTATTTTCTTCATAATGAGGTCAGATTGATTGCCCGCAAAATTACAAAAAAGTGTGCGAACTGCCAAAAAAATCACACACTTTTATCATATAACGGTCTAAATTCGGGGAACCGTCCGCGCCCGTAGGACAAAAATCCAATATGGGTTGTCAGACCCGCATCATTTCACAACATATTTCCTTCCATCTTTGATGTACAGTCCCCGCACGGGGCGGTCCACGGGCTGGCCTTGCAGGTTGTAGTAACGGGTGTGCCCGGCTGTCGTGCGCCCGACATCTTCGATATGCAGCTGGTCATCAGAAGGCAGGAGATAGGCTCCGCGGACATTGCAGGTGCTACTCCAGTCCACTTTCAACGCATGCAGGTGGACGAAGTTGTCGCTGCGCTGGTTGTTGCTGGTGGTCTTCATCGTCCTGAATTCATCGAGGGGCACGACGATGGCCTGTAAGTCCGCATCCCAGTAGGGGTCGCTTTCATTGAAGTTCACGACGATCTGCTTCCATTCGCCATGAGCCACGAGTCGGTTGGTCAGGATGCGCAGTCCGCCGCCATTGCCGCACAGCATCAGCCGCTCATAGCCAGAGAGGTCGGCAAACTGATTGTGATCGACGCCGGGAAAACCTGCCACGGTCTCTCCGCCTTGCAGTTCGACGCCAAAGTGCCACGCCACGCTGACGGTCTTGTCCTCCGGATTGGCATTGGCACCCGCGCCGTCCCACTCATGGAACATTGTGGCCACAAGAGGTTGCCAGCCGTCGGGCAGCTCGAAGTCGTCGATGTCGACATAGTTCAGGATGCTTTGCAGCACATAGTCAGAGCGGTAGGGAAAATACTGCGTGAGCAGGCGGTTGCGCTCGGCCATATAGGTATCGTCGACGGTGTAAAGCTTGCCCTTTGACTGCCAGGGGTGGACGTCGCGCCGGTAGTCGCCCCATCGTGCAGCCTCAGCGTAGAGGGCCTTGCTGATGGTCAGATAGAGACTGTCCCACACCTCGACGACCGACGCCTGTCCCAGGGCGCCATCGTCGGCAAGCAATTCCTTGGCGCGCCTGACATAGCGGTGGGCAAAGTCATCGTTGTGGAGCAGATTCTGGAAGATGCCTGTGGGGAAGGCGCTACCGTTGTTCTTCGACAGCACATTCTCGCGCTCGCTCTCCATGATAATCTCCGAGTCCCAGCAGAGGAAACGGAATCCCTGGCTGTCGTCTCCATGCCGGCGAAGGGCATACCAGTTGTGGTGGTCCCAGTCGGTATTGCCACCATACTGATTGATGAGCATATAGTCGATGAACGCGTCGATGTCGAGCAGCGAGTCCTGCAGCTGGGTATAGGCCTCGTCGGGAGTGATGTCGGGGCTTGCCGTGCCTCCCACCACTCGGCACAGCGACACCATCGTCTGCCAGGCATCGAGTGTCCCTTCGGCTGCTTCCAGATGGTTGCCGCCGTCCTCCTCAATCTTCACCACGTCGATGTCCTCCTTCTTGCCGCCCAGATGGTCCTTGCCATACTGGTCGTCAACGCGCTCGGCCAGGTTATAGAGCCCCCAGTACATGCCGTTGAGGAAGAGGTTGACGTAGAGCGCATTGACGCTGGTGCGACCGAGGCGCCGCTGCATGCGTCGGGCCCACACGTCACGAGTGTATTGGGCCTTCTGGCGGTTGCCTTCAGCCCAGTGCTGCCATGCGTTGCCGAAATGGCAGCGCAGCACCAACTGGTCGTACTTGTCGGGCTCGTCGGGCCCGAACAGCGGGTATTTCAGCGTCTTCGGACCATATTGCTCCTTGAACACCAGACGGAAGGAATGCTTGGGATTCTTCTCTGCAAGTCGACCATGTCCTCCATGCAGACGCAGGCCACACCCTACCGTCACGTCCAGAGGCATGTCGTCGTGCCCCTGCCCGAAGATTTCCAAACTTGCCGGACGTGTCCACCCATGCCCGGTGGCATCACCCACCGGCGGTCCTGTGAAAATATAAATGCCCCCTTTGTCGGGATCATTGTCGTGGCTGAAAAGGTTATCCTTGTCGGTGACGATGCTCACCACCGCCAGGCTTTTCAACCCGTCGGCAATCTTAGGTCGCAACAGCGGGTCTGAAGTCATCTCGGGATCCATCTCATAGTCAGCAATTGCCGTGCCCCTAATCTGGGTATACTCCCCCCACTGCTGCGGATAGCCCGCGGGCGTGTTCGACTGGCTGAGCACATCGTCGACAAAGATATAGGTGGCGGTCAGGATGTCACCGGTCCTTTTCTCGCCATCAAAGGCTGAAGCCCGGAGGATGGTGGTGCCGCTGACGGTCAGCGGAGCACCGTAGACCTCACTCCGCGCTGTGGGTTCAGAGCCATCGAGGGTATAACGCACCGTAAAACCCTCGCCACCTGTTAGCGACAAAGTGAAAGGATGGTCATAAAAGCCGTGCTCCACACTTGGCTGCAGCTGCTGTGCCCAGACAAAGGCCGGTACGATCACCAACAGGGAGCAAAGCCGCCACAGGCTCACAGAAAATCCAATTCGCTTATTCATTTACTGAAACATTTACGATGTGGTCGGGATAAAGAGAAGGAAACGCCGTCACCCCCTCGCTTACCAGGTGCAAAGATAGCCATTTATCCGCTACTCCGCTTTTGAGTACGTCTCAATTATTATCCATCACGTTTCACAACCGTCAATACCGGGGAAAAACCGGCATAGGACGGATGTTTTCCGTAAAAACATAAAAAAGCGCTCATCAAGGCTGACCTGTGATGAACGCTATGATAATTTATAAAGGGGATGATACTATACCTTGATTTCAACCTCCACGCCGCTGGGGAGTTCGAGCTTCATCAGGGCATCGACGGTCTTGGCTGTCGACGAGTAGATGTCGATGAGGCGCTTGTAGTCGCTCAGCTGGAACTGCTCACGGGCCTTCTTGTTGACGAAGGTCGAGCGGTTGACGGTGTAGATACGCTTGTGGGTGGGAAGGGGGATAGGACCGCTGATGACAGCACCAGTAGCCTTGACGGCCTTCACAATCTTCTCTGCTGACTTGTCGACCAATTTGTGGTCGTAGCTCTTCAGCTTAATACGAATTTTCTGACTCATTTCTTTAATGTTTAATTATTATATTATTTAACTTTTTGAGGAGGTGCCGCTAAAGAGTCATTTGCTCAGCGGCACAATCCTTTTTCTATTTGCTTTATTAAACGAGATCTGAGCGACCCTTCACTTCCTCGAGGACGGCCTTGGCAATCGAACTGGTGAGCGGAGCGTGGTGATCATATTCCATCGAGCTGGTGGCGCGACCGGAGGTAATCGTACGGAGTGCCGTCACGTAACCGAACATCTCCGACAGGGGCACCTGGGCCTTGATGACGCGGGCGCCGGAGCGTGCCTCGTCCATGCCCTCGACCTGACCGCGACGCTTGTTGAGGTCGCCAATCACGTCGCCCATGTTCTCTTCGGGGGTCACCACCTCGAGCTTCATGATGGGCTCCATCAGCACGGGCTTGGCCTTGGCACAAGCCTCCTTGTAGGCCATCTGGGCAGCAATCTCGAACGACAACTGATCGGAGTCGACAGGATGGTAAGCACCATCGACGACGACAACCTTCAGCGAATCGAGCGGATAGCCACCGAGGACGCCATTCTTCATGGCAGCCTCGAAGCCTTTCTGAATCGAGGGAATGAACTCCTTGGGGATGTTGCCGCCCTTGACGTCGTTGACGAACTGCAGGCCGCCGTTCTCCTTGACATTCCAGTCGTCATCGACCGGACCCACCTGCACCAGCATCTTGGCATATTTACCGCGACCACCGGTCTGCTTCTTGTAAGTCTCGTCGATTTCGACGGTCTTGGTGATGGCCTCCTTATAGTTCACCTGAGGCTTACCCTGGTTGCACTCGACCTTGAACTCACGCTTCAGACGATCGATGATGATGTCGAGGTGGAGCTCACCCATGCCACTGATGATGGTCTGGCCCGACTGCTCGTCGGTGCGGACGGTGAACGTGGGGTCTTCCTCGGCCAGCTTTGCCAGTCCGTTGTCAAGTTTGGCGATGTCGGCCTGCGACTTCGGCTCAACGGCAATCGAGATCACCGTATCGGGGAAGGTCATCGACTCCAGCACGATGGGCTTCTCCTCATCGCAGAGGGTATCGCCCGTGCGGATGTCCTTGAAGCCTACACCTGCACCGATGTCGCCAGCGTCGATTGAGTCCATGGGAATCTCCTTGTTGGAGTTCATCTGGAACAGACGGCTGATGCGCTCCTTCTTGCCAGAACGGGGATTAAACACATAGGAACCGGCCTTGACTGAACCCGAATAGACACGGAAGAAGACCAGACGACCCATATAGGGGTCGGTGGCAATCTTGAACGCCAGGGCTGCGGTGGGCTCGTCCTCAGTGGGCTTGCGACCTTCTTCCTCGTCGGTGTTGGGGTTGGTGCCAATGACGGCCTCTGTGTCAACAGGAGCGGGAAGGAATGCGCAAACATAGTCGAGCAACGGCTGTACGCCCTTGTTCTTGTAGGACGAACCGCACACCATCGGGGTGCAGGCCATAGAGATCGTACCCTTACGGATGGCGGCAATCAGTTCTGCCTCAGTGATGCTTGCGGGGTCGTCGAAATACTTCTCCATGAGGGCCTCGTCGTACTCAGCGGCGGCCTCGAGCAGCTTGTTGCGCCACTCGTCGCACTCGTCGATAAGGTCAGACGGGATATCCTCGATGTCGTATTCAGCACCCATCGTCTCGTCGTGCCACAGGATAGCCTTCATCTTGATGAGGTCGACCACGCCCTTGAAGTTCTCCTCAGCGCCAATAGGCACCTGGATCACCACGGGGTTGGCTCCGAGGATGTCGCGCATCTGCTGCACGGTCTCGAAGAAGTCGGCACCCGAACGGTCCATCTTGTTCACATAGCCGATACGGGGAACATTGTACTTGTCAGCCTGGCGCCAGACGGTCTCCGACTGAGGCTGCACGCCGTCGGCAGCTGAATAAGTAGCCACGGCGCCGTCAAGCACGCGCAGCGAACGCTCCACCTCAGCGGTGAAGTCGACGTGTCCCGGGGTATCAATGAGGTTAATCTTGTATTTGTTGCTGTTCCACTCCCAATAGCAGGTTGTAGCTGCCGATGTGATGGTGATGCCACGCTCCTGCTCCTGAGCCATCCAGTCCATGGTGGCTGCACCGTCGTGCACCTCACCAATCTTGTGGGTCTTACCCGTATAGAAGAGGATGCGTTCCGAAGTAGTTGTCTTACCGGCGTCAATGTGAGCCATGATGCCGATATTGCGTGTCAATTGCAAATCTTGTTTTGCCATCGTTGTTGTTACTTTCTCTCTTTATTATCCTATGCGTTAATCTTTTTACCTGTCCGTTTCCGAGGTTTGCCTCACGGCTTAGAAACGGAAGTGGGCGAAGGCGCGGTTGGCCTCAGCCATACGGTGCATGTCCTCCTTACGCTTGAAGGCACCACCCTGATTGTTGAAGGCGTCCATGATCTCTGCAGCGAGCTTCTCAGCCATCGACTTGCCACTGCGCTTGCGGGCAAACGAAATCATGTTCTTCATCGAGACACTCTCCTTGCGGTCGGGACGGATTTCGGTAGGCACCTGAAAAGTGGCACCACCGATACGGCGGCTCTTCACCTCCACCTGCGGGGTGATGTTGTCAAGGGCCTGCTTCCAGATCTCTAGCGGAGTCTTCTCAGCGTCCTTCATGCGGTTCTTCACGATGTCGAGCGAGTTGTAGAAAATCTCATACGATTTCGACTTCTTGCCGTCGTACATCAAGTGATTCACAAACTTCGAGACCTTCTGGTCGTTGAAGACGGGATCCGGCAGGATCACGCGCTTCTTGGGTTTTGCTTTTCTCATTTTTTTGCTTTTGTTGATTTAAATTCTGCTTGGGGCTGTTCTTTGTCTGCGTCTTCAATGTCCACTCCCGGACATTTACTCAACCTTTTATAAGAATTTTGCCAGCAAAACAGTTGTCTTTTCTCTTGAAAGTTTCTGAGTTTTGCAAGTTTCTGAGTTCCTGAGTTCTACTGAGCCTCTCCCGCGTTCTGAGTCTACTCATCACCGAGCCGACCCACAAACCTAAGAACTCAGAAACTCACGCCGCTCTTCTTACTTTTTCTTTGCGGACTTCGGGCGCTTTGCACCATACTTCGAACGGCGCTGCAGGCGGTTAGCCACGCCGGCGGTGTCGAGCGTGCCACGCACGATGTGATAGCGTACACCGGGAAGGTCCTTCACACGACCACCGCGGACGAGCACGATCGAGTGCTCCTGCAGGTTGTGGCCCTCACCGGGGATGTAACTGTTGACTTCCTTCTGGTTAGTCAAACGAACACGGGCAACTTTACGCATTGCCGAATTAGGCTTCTTAGGAGTCGTCGTGTAGACACGCACGCAGACGCCACGACGCTGAGGACAGTTGTCCAGAGCAGGCGACTTCGACTTGTCGACGATTACCTTTCTGCCTTTGCGAACCAATTGTGAAATTGTAGGCATAATTACTTTTACTTTTATTATTTATATATATATTATTGTGTATATTCAACATCAGACAACACACCCTTCTTGCAAAAGGCGTATTTCGGGCTGCAAAGGTACACATTTTTCCCGAATTCACCTAATATATAAACAGAGAAAAGTCTTACACCTTGCAAAATTTAACAAAGTATAAGACTTTTAAGAATAATTAAACCCACAAAATTCCCTTCCGTGTCATCTTACGGAACGGATGATGACGGTTCATGCCTCGCCCTTACTCACCTTGAACGGAGCGATGGTGCCACCCTGCTGGGCCTGAGGCATCTTGATCTGGCCGAACGAGCGCTCATAGCGCATGATGTTCTCCTGCAGAGCGGCCAGCAGACGCTTGGCATGCTCGGGAGCCAGGATAACGCGGCTGCGCACCTGAGCCTTCTGCAGGCCGGGCAGCATGCGGGCGAAGTCGACGATGAACTCCGATGAGGAGTGGGTGATGATGGCAAAGTTGGAATACTCGCCCTGAGCTTTGTCGGGCGTCAGTTCTATCTGCAGACCATGCTGCTTCTGTTCGTTTTCGTTCATTATTATTGATAATTTATAAAGTTAGGAAACGCAAAGGTACAAATATTTCCATTTCCATGCAAATTCTTTTAATGATTTTAACCTATTACTGCCTGCAATGCGGGCAGACACCCTTGATAATATAGTTGGCCGAAGCCACGGTGAAGCCCGGCGGGACGGGCACCTGCGGGATGGGCGTCGCGTCGAGGCAATACGTGCGCTGACAACGCTCGCAGAAAAAGTGGACATGCAGGTCGTCGTCGGCTTCATGGCTGTGGCTGTGGCAGAGTTCATAGCGCAGGGCACCGCTGCCGTCCTCGATGGCATGCACCAGATGGTGCTCGCGAAAAAGGGTCAAAGCCCTGAACACACCAGACTTATCAATCGACAGAATCTGGTATTCCAATTCGGCGAGCGTCATCGGCCGCCCAGCCTCAGCCAGCGCGCGGACCACCACGATGCGGTTGGCCGTCGGCTTCACCCCATGCTGCTCCAGCAACTGAATGCTTTCCTCTTGCTTCATGTCGGCAAAATTACTCAAAATATCCCGAACGGCCAAAGTTATTCAGAAGAAATTTCTGCAGAGGGGTCGTCGTAACTGTCATTTTTCTTAACAAAAGCATTATCACGGAGAAAAGAAACGGCACTTTTCAGGGCAAAAAGCGGCACTTCTCGATGCGAAAAGCGGCACTTCTCTCATTGAAAAGCACCGCTTCTTTTTTGACGCATATATATACTATTGATTATCAATGGATTACAAAATCAGAGAAAATGATTCGAAATTTTATTGACAAAATTAAGCTTTTTCGAGCGTGTCTTGCTGCGGTTTTGCGGCGTTGCCGTTGATGTAGCACTCGACGTCGGACAGCAACTGGAGGAAGCAGTCCGACTGCTGGTAACCGGTGTTCTTCTTGAGCATCGTCTTGATGTCCTGGCGCGAGTTCTCGTAGCATGAGAGCTCGTTACGCTTCTGGGTACGGTGGGCCTCGGAGTGATAGATTTCCTGCTGCCGTTCCTGCTGCAGCTGGCGGCATACCTTCGTGAGGATCGGCGCCACGACAGTGTCGAACAGGTGGTGGCCCTGCATGTAAAGATAGGTGGTCTGCGACGTGACACCCAGCTGCTTCAGCTCGTTCTTCAGCGCGAGGTAGGCCTCCTTGCTGTCGGGGAAGAGGCGCTGTAGCTCGCGGATCTTGTTCTGCACCTTGCGGCGGATGTTGGCCAGCGACTTTTCGGGCTCCTGGACGGTGAAGCCCCCGGGATCGGTCGTGCGGTTGAAATCGGAGAGCGAGAAGCGGCCGTGGTTACCAGTGCGATAGGCCCAGACAGACCAAACGAAGAGTGGGAAGCAGGCTTCGCTGTACTGCCGGAAGTATTCGCGGAAGTCGAAGATGCGGTGATCGTTGAGGGTCACGGCGACGCAGACGTCGTGGAGCGAGGGGGCATAGCACTGATAGTTCTCAATGGCATAGACGTAGGTATGGAAGACGTAGGGGCTCTCGAGCACGCGGCGCGACTGGGCAGTAGCGCCCTGCAGGAGGAAGTCGTAGTCGGCGTCGACGCAGGCAATCATGTCGGGGCCGATGCGGTCTTCCACGAAATTCATCAGCACCGACTTTTTGCCTCGCGTCAGGTCAGTCTTCGAGGGCAGCATCACCTCGAAGTAGCGGCGGTCGTCTTCGAAGCGCGAGAGCACCGTTCGCCAGAAGTAGATGTCGTCGTAGCTCTCGACGTAGGCCACGATGCGGCGCCGGGCGTTCTTGCCGCGCAGGGCATTGGCCGCCTCGACGTACTGGCTGTTGATGTTTTCTTTAAGCCGATTGCTCATAAATTTTAAATTAAAAATTAAGAATTTAAAATTATGATTACTTTTGCTGCTTCCTGGCAAGCATCTGCTTAGGGCAGCAAGAAAGCCTTCAACCCAGCGTTTCTGATAATCAGGAAATCATAATTTTTCATTTTTAATTATTCATTTTATACTTGGTAATCATAATTTTTAATTATTAATTTTTAATTTCAATATCAGAGACTTCCGTCACTCGGTCGACCCATCCGTTCATGATGACGGCGGGCGAGTGGGTGGTCAGGATAATCTGCACGTTGGGGTTGAGCTCCATGATGAGGTCAATGAGCCGTTTCTGCCATTCAATGTGGAGCGAGACCTCGGGCTCGTCCATGAAGAGCACGTAGGGCTGGTCGTCCTCGACGAGCACGGTCAGTAGGATGGCCAGCATCTGCTTCTCGCCGCTCGAAAGCTGATAGGGCATGAGTGTCTCGCCTATCTGGGTGAAACGGATTTCGTTCTCGGTGCGGACGATGTGCTTGCCGGTCTCGCTGAACAGGTCGTCGACGATGTCCTGGAAGCGGGTCTTCTTCTGCGAGAGCTGACTGGCAGCGTCGGCACGCCCAGCCTGCAGCTCGGCAATGATGCGGTTGCCGATATTCACCTGATAGTCAAGGTATTTGCGCTGCAGTTGATAGAGCTGGAAGTCGAGTAGCGAGCCTCCCCCACTCTTGATGACGGGCAGCACCTGTCGCAAGCCGTTGTCTTCATCAGCCATCACCTGCGCCAAGCTGGAGTCGAGCGACCGGATCATGTCGTAGCGAATCCAACGGGCGTCCTCGGGATAAACGTCGAGACGGACGCCCTTTAGCATGTGGCTGGGGAACTCGCCACCGGCCGAGAGGCCCTTCACCACCTTATTTATAATAGTGGACTTGCCCTGGCCGTTGATGCCGCTCAATATGTTGACCCTCGGGTCAAGCTTCCAGACGATGTGTTTCTTGCCGCTCCAGAGCGAATCAATCTCGATGCGACGGATGTAATCTGCGAATTTCTGCATAAGCCTGTCGTTTATTTTTTCTTTTGCAAATATAAGAATTATTTCCGAAATAATGTGTACTTTTGCGGCCGAATTAAGAAAAGAAAAGAAAAAATGAACAATAATAAGCCTCTTCAGGCCCACCTGTCGATGTTTGCGGCCTGCGCCATCTGGGGACTGATGGCTCCGCTGGGCAAGGACGCGATGACGCATGGGCTCGACGGGCCCTCGATGGTGATGTTGCGCATCATGGGCGGTGCCGTTCTGTTCTGGGTGGCCTCGGTGTCCTGAAGTGGACACACGTCCTGACCGTCATATTAGTTTTTTTCGGGCGTCATGCTCGTCACGAAGTCGCGCTCGCGGCGCGACATGGAGCAGCAGACTAACGCCGGCGCGAGCTCCAAGCCGGCATGGCTTCACCTGCAGGACTGAAGTCGATGAGGGTCAGGTCGAAGATGACGACGCTATAGCCTGGAATCGAACCTCCGTCGTTGCCGCTGTCGCCATAGGCCAGATCGCTGGGAATATAGATGCGCCAATGGTCGCCGCGGTGCATGTGGAGCAGGGCCGTAGTGTAGCCGTCGATCATGCTGGCCAGACTCTGACGTGCATTGGCATTGGTCATGCTGCTGTACTTGCCATAGACCGTCCCGTCGAAGGGATAGCCCTCAGGGAACGTAGCCGATGGAATCAGCCGGCCCTGATAGCTGACACGCACCGAGTCGGTGTACATCGGGCTGTCCAGGCCGTCACCCGCCTCAACAACTTTAGCATAGATGTAGTCGGTCGACTTGCCCTCACTGGCCTCGTCGAGCGTGAAGCTCTTGTATTTCAGCCAGGCCGTCGGGTGAGCCTTCAACGAATCCTCAAGCGAGGCGAAGAACTGCTCGTTGCGCTGTTGCCAGTTGGCGAACTCGCCCTCGTCGTCGTCGCTCTCAGAACAGGAGACTGTCAGGAAAAGAAAAAAAGGTAAAAGGTAAAAAGGTAAAAAAGCCATGCGGCTTAGTGACCTGACCGTTGCGAAGTGCTGATGTTTTAATAACATTGTCATCATAGAATAAAACCTTTCAATTGGCGCACACACGGCGCAGCCTTTTTTTACCTTTTAAAGTTTCTTCAGCAGCGAGGTGATGCTCACCTTGTCCTCGATGATGCCGGCGAGATCCTCGATGCGGACGCGCTCTTGCTGCATGGTGTCACGGAAACGGAGGGTGACGCAGCCGTCCTGAAGCGTGTCGTGGTCGACGGTGACGCAATAGGGTGTGCCAATGGCATCCTGACGGCGGTAGCGCTTGCCGATGGAGTCCTTCTCGTCGTACTGGCAGTTGAAGTGGAACTTCAGCGCGTCGATGATTTCGCGGGCCTTCTCGGGCAGTCCGTCCTTCTTCACCAACGGCATGACGGCCAGCTTCACTGGAGCCAGGGCTGCGGGCAACTTCAGCACCACGCGGGTCTCGCCGTTCTCGAGTTTCTCCTCCTCGAACGAGTGGCACATGATCGAAAGGAACATGCGGTCGACACCGATGGAGGTCTCGATGACAAACGGCGTGTACGACTCATTGGTCATCGGGTCGAAGTATTTGATCGACTTGCCACTGTACTTCTCATGCTGCGACAGGTCGAAATTGGTGCGCGAGTGGATGCCCTCGACCTCCTTGAAGCCGAACGGCATGTGGAACTCGATGTCGGTGGCGGCGTTGGCGTAGTGGGCCAACTTGTCATGGTCGTGGAAACGATAGTTCTCAGCACCGAAGCCCAGGTTCTGGTGCCACTTCATGCGCGTCTCCTTCCACTTCTGGAACCACTCCAGCTCCGTTCCCGGCTGCACGAAGAACTGCATCTCCATCTGCTCAAACTCACGCATGCGGAAGATGAACTGGCGGGCGACAATCTCGTTGCGGAAAGCCTTGCCAATCTGGGCTATTCCGAAGGGAATCTTCATGCGACCGGTCTTCTGCACATTCAGGTAGTTCACGAAGATGCCCTGAGCCGTCTCGGGACGCAGATAAATCTTCATCGAACCGTCGGCCGTGGAGCCCATCTCTGTCGAGAACATCAGGTTGAACTGACGTACGTCGGTCCAGTTGCGGGTGCCGCTGATGGGGCATACAATCTCCTCGTCGAGGATGATCTGCTTCAGTTCCTCCAGGTCCGGGCCCTGCATGGCAGCGGCATAGCGGGCATGCAGCGCGTCGCGCTTCTGCTTCGTCTCGGCCACGCGGGGCGATGTCTCAAGATATTTCTTTTCGTCGAACGACTCGCCAAAACGCTTGCGGGCCTTCTCG
>FLNV01000260.1_pt1 | contig 17290 bp, 14 predicted proteins | sample 1140351 | NCBI WGS metagenome assembly FLNV01 (sample SAMEA3878207, study PRJEB12797) | bioreactor metagenome | biome: Moose rumen | place: Sweden | collected 2011-10 | reverse complement strand
ATACAGGACTCGAACCTGCCACCTTTTGACTGCCAGTCAAACGCTCTAGCCAGATGAGCTAATACCCCAAGCGGATGCAAAGTTAATGATAAAGTTCGAGATGTGCAAGAAAATATTGATTTTTTTTGAAAAAAAGGATGGAGAAGGGGAGAGGGCGGTCAGACAAGTCGGACTGGTCAGACTGGTCGGACAGGTCGGACAAGTCGGACGAAAAGGGGCTGGTGGCAGAAAAAAAGCTGGGTTATTTGAAATCGAGGTGCACGAAGACGGGGTAGTGGTCAGATGGCAGTCTTCGCTTGGGTTTGGCTCCCGTTTTTTTGGATGCCCAGTATGCGTTGGTCAGGATGGCATATCTGTCCACCCGGTATTGGGGTGACACAAATATGTGGTCAATCCGGCTGTCGTTTCTGTCTTTTTGGTTGTAGTTGTTGAATGTTCCGTTTTCAGCAAATCTTATTCTGCAAGCCTCGTAGCAGTCGGACAGATAGCCGGACTGTGTGAAGAAGCGGTAAACGTCCTCGTGCTGGTCGCCGTTGAAATCTCCGGTTAAGACGACCGGTGTCTCGTCGGATGCCAGTTGCCTGATTCTGTCCATGACGAGCTTTGCGCCTTCCTCTCTGGCCGTCTTTCCCATGTGGTCGAGGTGGAGGTTGAAGAAGAGGAACTGTATGCCGGTTTTGATTTGTCGGAACCGTCCCCATGTGCAGATTCTCGGGCATGCCGCGTCCCATCCTATACCCGGCGTGTCGGGCGTTTCAGAAATCCAGAAATGTCCTTGCTCCATGAGACCGATTGCTTTGGGGTCGTAGAAGATGGGCGCATACTCACCTTTTTGTTTTCCGTCTTCCCGTCCGCATCCGATGTATTCGTAGCCGTCGAGTAGCTGAAGCATGTCTGTGAGCTGGTTGTGCTTCACCTCCTGCGCGCCGAAGATGTCAGGGTGCTCAAAGTTGATTTGCGCACAGACCGCCGGGCATCTTTGCTTCCATCCGTTTCCCTTCCGGGTGTCGTTGCTGTTCTCGTAACGGATGTTGTAAGTTGCCACGTAGGTGGGCTGTGCGTTGACATGGGAAAAGCCAAAGGTCGTCAGCACAAGGATTAATAAACTATAGTTCTTCATCTTATTGAATTTTTTGCAAAGATAATGTTTTTTTCAGTGAAAAGTGAAGAGAGAGGGGCGAAAAGTGTATTTACCCCTCTAATGGTTTTCTTTTTTTGTGATGTGATTGTGGATGTATTCTCTTTTGTGGCGTTTAAGAAGGAGGAACAAAATGTAGATTTTTGAGTACTTATTTGCTGAAGTGAAATATTTGTGTTACCTTTGGCAATCTGTAACAATTGAAAATTATCAGGCTATGAGAAAAATACTGAAATACATTCTTATGCTGTGCCCGTTATTGGTATGGGCAGTTGACGACCCCGTCTCTTATGTGAATCCCCTGATGGGCACGGACTCAAGCCGTGAGTTGTCTGCCGGCAACACATACCCTTCAGTGAGTATGCCATGGGGGATGAACAGCTGGACTGCCCAGACGGGTAAGTCGGACAACCGTTGGCAATACACCTATAACAGCCGTCAGCTATACGGTATCAAGCAAACCCACAGTCCCTCTCCCTGGATCAACGACTATGGGCAGTTTGCCGTGATGGCTACCACCGGTCATCCTTATTTCACGGAGGACCGTCGTTCCTCGTGGTTCTCCCATAAGTCGGAAACGGCAACCCCTTATTACTACAAAGTCTATATGGCAGACTGGGACGTGGTAGCAGAGTTGACGCCCACAGAGCGATCCTCCATCCTGCGTTTCACTTATCCTGACACAGACAAGGCCAATCTGGTGATTGATGCGTTAGACGGCGGCTCAAAAGTTGAGGTGGACGTTGCCCGACGTCGTGTCACCGGTTATAGCGTAAAAAACAACGGAGGTGTCCCTTCGGATTTCCGCTGTTATTTCGTGATGGAGCTGAATCATGATTTTGTTGTCAGCCAGAAGATCAACGGCAGCCATCAGGGTGCCGTGCTCACCATGCGCACCCGTAGAAGTGAGCCGGTTGAGCTCCGTGTCGCCTCCTCGTTTATCAGTGAGGACCAGGCAAGTCTCAATTTGAAGGAACTTGGTGCGGATACGTTTGAGGAAGTGCGGGAGAAAGGCCGTACCCGCTGGAATGAAGTTTTGGGACGTATAGAGATAACCGACAGCTCCGACATTGACCGTCTTCGCACCTTCTACAGCTGCCTTTACCGTGCTTTGTTGTTTCCCCGCCGTTTCTATGAGCATGACGCAGATGGCCGCCTCCGTCACTACAGCCCTTATAATGGCAAGGTGGAGCAAGGGTATCTATACACCGACACCGGTTTCTGGGACACCTTCCGTGCGCTGTTTCCTTTGCTGAACCTGGTTTATCCTTCTGAGAACCAGAAAATACAGTCCGGGCTGGTGAATGTGTACAAAGAGAGCGGTTTTCTTCCCGAATGGTCCAGTCCCGGTCACCGGAATTGCATGGTAGGGAATAACTCTGCCTCTGTGGTTGCCGATGCATACTTGAAACTTCGTGATGACCGTGGCCAAGTGGATTATGACATCGAGACACTGTGGGAAGCCGTGACCCATGGCGCCCATTCCGTACATCCGAAGGTCGGGTCTACCGGCCGGAAGGGCTATGATTACTATGACCGTCTGGGTTATGTTCCGTGCGATGTAGGTATCAACGAGAGCGTTGCCCGTACGTTGGAGTACGCCTACGACGACTGGTGTATCTGGCGTTTAGGCAAGGCCCTGGGCAAGCCTGACGCAGAAATATCCCCTTACCTCAAAAGCTCCGGCAACTACCGCCATGTGTTCAGCCCTGAATATCGCCTTATGCGAGGTCGTAAGGAGAACGGCGGGTGGGAGAGTCCGTTCAACCCCCTGAAATGGGGCGGTTCCTTCACCGAGGGTAATGCCTGGCACTACACATGGTCGGTATTCCATGATGTAGACGGACTGATAGAACTGATGGGCGGCCGCGACGGCTTCTGCCAGATGCTTGACTCCGTCTTTTCCGTCCCGCCGGTCTTTGACGCCAGCTATTATGGCCGTGTGATTCATGAAATCCGTGAGATGCAGGTGATGAACATGGGTAATTATGCCCATGGCAACCAGCCGGCTCAACATATGATCTATCTTTACGACTACTGCGGACATCCGGAGAAGGCCCGTTATTGGATAGGTGAGGCCATGTCGCGCCTTTATTCCCCCACCCCCGACGGCTATTGCGGTGACGAGGACAACGGCCAGACCTCTGCATGGTATGTGTTTTCCGCCATGGGCTTTTATCCCGTTTGTCCCGGAAGCGACGAGTATGCGGCCGGTGTTCCCGCTTTCCGTCATATCGTTCTGCACCGTGAGGACGGCACCCGTTTGAACATCGTCCGGAGTGGAAAAGAAGGTGGTGGCTTCATCGAATGCGATGGTAAGCCCCTTGCCAGACCATTCATCAGTTTCGATCAATTGCGTCACTCTGAGACATTGAATTTCGGATTCTGAATATAAAAGTCCCGGAAGGGAGACAGAATCAGAAGAGAAATCTTCTTGTTTAACTGATTTTCTCTCTGTAAAATAATGAAAATTCACCTTATATATAAAAAAACTATAAAAAATGACGTGATTTTTTTGTAGTTATCTTTGCTTTTGCTAACTTTGCCCCCACTTTTGGAAAAGTCAGAAGCAAAACAGCATACATTATATATAAAAATGGCAAAAAATCTGGTAATAGTAGAGTCCCCTGCCAAGGCCAAGACCTTGGAAAAATTTCTTGGCAGCGACTATAAGGTTATGTCGAGCTACGGGCATATCCGCGACTTGAAGAAAAAGGATTTCAGTGTGAACACCGATGATTTTTCTCCAGTATATGAGATACCTGAGGACAAGACTGAGGTTGTGAACAAACTGAAGAAAGCCTCTCAGAGCGCTGAGAGCGTATGGCTGGCCTCCGATGAGGACCGCGAAGGAGAGGCGATATCTTGGCATCTGGCCCATGTTTTGGGACTGGATGTGGCGCATACGAAGCGCATTGTGTTCCATGAGATAACGAAAACCGCGATTCTGGAAGCCATCCAGCATCCCCGCACGATAGACACGAACTTGGTGAATGCCCAGCAGGCCCGTCGTGTCCTGGACCGCATCGTAGGCTTCAAGTTGTCTCCCGTACTGTGGAAGAAGCTGAAACCCCAGCTCTCAGCCGGCCGTGTTCAGAGTGTAGCTGTCCGGCTGATCGTGGAGCGAGAGCGAGACATCCAGAAATTCCATCCAGAGTCCTCTTATAAGGTGACAGCCGAGTTCGTTGCGCTGGATGATTCCGGCAAGCCGACTGATGTGATGCTGAAAGCGGACTATGAGCAGCGGTTCGCCACCGAGGCAGAGGCAGCCCGTTTTCTGGAGGATTGCAAAAACCGCCGTTTCGTGATTACCGACATCAGCAAGAAGCCGATGCATAAGTTTCCCGCTCCTCCTTTCACGACATCCACCCTTCAGCAGGAGGCGGCCCGTAAGCTGGGCTTCTCCGTTGCGCAGACCATGTCTGTAGCCCAGCACCTATATGAGTCGGGACAGATCACCTATATGCGAACCGACTCAGTGAACCTTTCCTCCTTGTGCATCAACGCGTCGAAGAAGGAAATCATAGACAAATTAGGTGAGAAATACTCCAAAGTCCGTAAATACCAGACGAAATCGAAAGGTGCCCAGGAAGCCCACGAGGCCATCCGTCCCACCTATATGTCGGAGCATGAGATAAAAGGAACCGCCAATGAGAAGCGCCTTTACGACCTTATCTGGAAACGCACCATCGCCTCCCAAATGGCCGATGCCGAGATAGAGAAGACCACTATCCACATCTCACTGGAACCAGAGGAGAATAATGCATTGCCTTCCAAGTCGATAGATGGTATGTTCGTAGCCAACGGTGAGGTTGTGACGTTTGACGGCTTCCTCCGCGTCTACCGCGAGTCGTTCGATGACGACCAGGACAGCGGTGAGATTGAGTCTGCGCTTGACGCCAGTCTGCATGCAGGCCAGCTGCTGGGGTATAACGAGCTGACCGCCACCCAGCACTTCACTCAGGGTCCTTTGCGCTTCACTGAGGCATCGCTGGTCCGCAAGCTGGAGGAACTGGGCATCGGCCGTCCTTCGACTTACGCCCCGACCATCTCCACCATCCAGCAGCGCGAGTACGTTGAGAAAGGCGACAAGAAGGGTGAGAAGCGCACTTATGTCATCCTGAGCCAGAAGCCCGGCAAGACGCTTACGAAGAGCGAGAAGAGCGAGATTGTGGGCAAGGAGAAAGGTAAGCTTCTGCCCACCGACACCGGCATCGTGGTGAATGACTTCCTTGTGGAGTATTTCCCCACTATCGTGGATTATAACTTCACCGCCAATGTTGAGAAGGAATTCGACGAGATTGCCGACGGCAAGGAAGAATGGCAGCAGATGATGCGCGACTTCTATGACGACCTGATGCCGGAGGTAGACAAGGTGATGAATATCCAGCTGGACCATAAAGTCGGTGAGCGCGTATTGGGCAAGGAGCCCGGCACCGGCCGTGAGGTGACCGTTAAAATCGGCCGCTTCGGACCGATCGTTCAGATTGGCTCCGCCGGTGATGATGAGAAGCCGAAGTTCGCCCAGCTGAACAAAGGACAGAGCATCCACAGCATCACGCTGAAAGAGGCATTGGAGCTGTTCAAACTCCCCCGTGTGCTAGGTGAATACCAGGGCGAGGAGGTGAAGGTAGGTACCGGCCGTTTTGGTCCGTATATCTATTACAAGAAACAGTATGTCTCTATCCCCAAAGGTCAGGATCCGATGACGTTGACCCTTGATGACGCAACACAGCTGATAGAGGAGAAGAAGCAGCAGGATGCGGCAAAGCATCTCCGTAAGTTTGACGAAGAGCCGGAGCTAGAGATTATGAACGGCCGCTTCGGTCCTTATATCGCTTACAAAGGGAAGAACTACCGCATTCCGAAGACCATCAAGGAGCCGGAGACGTTGAGCCTGGAGAAGTGTATGGAAATCGTAGAGAAGGCCGACTCAAAGAAGAAGTGATAAAAACTTACGGCCTAGTTCAACAGAAATCTTATATCCTCAACGTCAAAAAAACAGACAGAAATCATGCAGCGGATAGTCCTGATAGGGTATATGGGAGCCGGTAAGACGACGATAGGCCGTGTTCTGGCCCGGAAATTGGAGTTGGAGTTTTTCGACCTCGACTGGTACATAGAGGCACGCTACCGAATGAAGATCCCCCAGATTTTCTCTGAGCGTGGTGAGAGCGGCTTCCGTGAGCTGGAGCGCCTGATGCTTCATGAGGTGTGCGAGATGGAGGATGTGGTGATTGCCTGTGGTGGCGGAACTCCCTGCTTCTTCGACAACATGTCCTACATCAATGCCCAGTCTGAGAGCTTCTATCTGAAGGCGGCGCCGGAGGTGCTAAAAGCCCATTTGCTGATGGGAAAGTCGCAACGTCCTCTGATTCAGGGTAAAAGTCCTGATGAACTGACAGCCTATATCAAAGAGTCCCTTCAGGTGCGTTCGCCGTTCTATGAGCAGGCCAAGCACGTGGTCCCGATAGAGGTGATCCATACGAAAGCCCAAATCAACCACTATGTGGAGGAGATAGAAAAAAGCATAAATAAAAGCTAGACTATTCCAGGCGTTCTAGATGCTCTAGATATTCTAGAAATTCTAGATGCTCTAGATGTTCTAGACTGCTAAAAACGAGATATTTACCGCAAAAAAAGAAATCAAAATCACATCATCCGATTCATGAGAAAATGGCGCATAGAAGATTCCCAGGAGCTATATAGCATCGACGGCTGGGGGGTGAATTATTTCCATATAAACGACAAGGGTCACGTAGTGGCCACACCGCTGAAGAACGGTGTGGAGGTAGACCTGAAAGATGTGATGGACGAGCTGTCGCTCCGTGACATCTCCGCTCCCGTGTTGGTCCGTTTTCCCGATATCATCGACAACCGCATAGAGAAGACCGCCACTTGCTTCCACAATGCGGCCGAGGAGTACGAATACAAGGCAGAGAGCTTCATCATCTACCCGATCAAGGTGAATCAGATCAGTCCTGTGGTTGAGGAGGTTATCCGTCATGGTAAGAAGTATAACCTTGGTCTTGAGGCCGGTTCGAAGCCTGAGCTTCATGCTGTGCTAGCTGTGAATATGGACAGTGATTCGCTGATTATCTGCAACGGTTATAAAGACCAGAGCTATATAGAGCTGGCTTTGCTTGCCCAGAAGATGGGCAAGCGCGTCTTTATCGTGGTTGAGAAGCTGAACGAGCTTGACGTGATTATCGAGACCGCCAAGAAGCTGAATGTGCGTCCGAATATCGGAATCCGTATCAAGCTGGCAGCGAGCGGCAGCGGTAAATGGGAGGAGAGCGGTGGCGACGCTTCCAAATTCGGCCTGACCTGCGGTGAGTTGCTTACGGCAGTTGACGTGCTGGTCGACAATAAGATGGAAGACTGCCTGAAGCTGATCCATTTTCATATCGGCAGCCAGATCACTAAAATCCGCCGCATCCAGAACGCCCTACGTGAGGCAGCTCAGTTCTATGTGCATCTGCGTCAGATGGGGTTCGGCGTGGAGTTCGTGGACTGTGGCGGCGGCCTTGGCGTGGACTACGACGGGTCCCGTTCCGCCAACAGCGAAAGTTCAGTGAACTACAGTATCCAGGAGTATATCAACAACTGCGTCTATACGTTTGTGGAGGCGGCGAACAACAACAATGTTCCTCATCCCAACCTGATAACGGAAGGTGGCCGGTCAATCGCCGCCCATCATGCTGTCCTGATTCTTGAGGTGCTGGGTGCCGCTGAGCTTCCAGTGATGCCCGATGAGTTCGAGGTGAGGGATGACGCCCATCAGATGTCGAAGGAGCTATACAAGATCTGGGACAATCTGTCCACGCGCTCTATGCTGGAGGACTGGCACGACGCCCAACAAATCCGCGAGGAGGCATTGGAGCTGTTCGCTCACGGCATGCTGGACTTGAAGACCCGTGCGGAGATAGAGCGAATGTTCTGGGCAGTGGCCAAGGAGGTGAATACACTGGCTCATACGATGAAGCATGCGCCTGAGGAATTCCGTACGCTTGACAAGCTGTTGGCAGACAAGTATTTCTGTAATTTCTCCATCTTCCATTCCCTTCCAGACTCCTGGGCCATCGACCAGCTGTTCCCCATCATGCCGATTCATCGTCTGGATGAGAAGCCTACGCATAACGCCACACTTCAGGATATCACCTGCGACTCCGACGGCAAGATCACGAATTTCGTGTCGCATCAGACGGTCAGCAGTTTCATCCCCCTGCATGACCTCAACCCCAAGAAAGGCCCCTATTACGTGGGCGTGTTTCTCGTAGGCGCCTATCAGGAGATTCTTGGCGACATGCATAACTTGTTTGGCGATACGAACGCGGTTCATATCCAGGTGAAGGAGGATTCATACCGTATAGACCATATCATTGACGGAGAGACGGTTGCCGATGTGCTGAGCTATGTTCAGTATAACCCCAAGCGTATGGTCCGCAACCTGGAGATCTGGGCTCGCAAGGCGGTTCAGGAGGGCAAGATTTCGCTTGAGGAGGGCAAGGAGTTTCTTGCCACTTACCGCTCAGGCTTGTATGGGTATACATACCTTGAGTAAGGATTTACGATTTAACGATTTACTATTTACGGTTTATTTTGATATTTTGGGTTTTTGAAATTCCGATGCTTCGATATTTCGATATTTCGATATCTCGAGTTTTCGAGTTTTCGATGTTTCGAAATTTCAACATTCCGATAATTCATAATTTTTCTGATTCGGGAGCCGAATCAAATAATAAACGGCGATGGAGCAACTTGACCAGACAGACTTGAAGATACTTCGCGCATTGCAGCAGAACGCGAAGCTGACGACGAAGGAATTGGCTGAGACCGTGGATCTCAGCACGACACCTGTGTTTGAGCGTCTGAAGCGGATGGAGCGTCAGGGGGTGATCAAGAAATATGTAGCCATCCTGGACCCAGCCAAGATTGGTGCCGGCTTCATGGTGTTCTGCAATGTGAAGATGCGTCAGATGAACCAGGACATCGCCAATAACTTTGAGCGCCGGATTCAGGAGTTCCAGGAGGTGACGGAATGCTATAACACGTCCGGAAACTTTGATTTTCTGCTGAAGATATACGTGAAAGACATGAAGGAATACCGTGAGTTTATCCTGAACAAACTGGGCACGGTTGAGTATCTCGGCTCATTGGAGAGTACGTTCGTGATGAACGAGGTGAAGCATGATTACGGTGTGAACGTGTGAGGCTTTGCGTTGTACCCACTTTATGAATTCATGGCAACCCCCAATGAAACAATGTCTATTGGGAATTGCCATGTCATGTATGTAATCAGAGATATTGGGAAACTTACGTTTTCATTTCCATAGTATCACACTCAATGAGAGGCAATCTCATTGATGATGGCTACGATATCGGATATGTCCACCTTGTTGTCTTCATTCACATTTTCATGATTCTGACAAGTGACCGCTTGATGTGGAAGGTCTGGTAAATTGTGTCGCCGTCGATGTCGATGCCTTCCGACTCATGCTGTGTCATCATATCGAACTTTTTGACAATCCTTCGGCTGGCGGGGTCATATATGGCGATGTGTGCGTCCATCGGGTTTTTCTTGCTTGCCGACCCCCCTAATGAAAGATATACTTTCCCGTCATGGAAAACACAGTCTTGCAGGTTTCCGCATTTTGCTTCCACCATAAATGGTTCTCCTTCATATACAATAGTTTCCGTGATGTCACCGTTTCCATTTGTCTTGAAACGAAATTCTCTTGCCATGAAGTCAACCGTCTGCTTGGCAGTGGCCCCGCTGCTTATCTCCTCGTCGTATCCGAAAAGCCATCCTTTTCCGTTGGCGAAATCGAACGCCGCGATGAAATTCGGGAGTCTCATCCCTCCAAGTTTGAGTCTGAAATAGCGGATGAGCTTACACGTCCTTATCGTTTTCGAGTCATTGGCAACGTGGTTCCAAAGCATATTGTAGTTGTGATTGATGTCCACTACAGCCACGGTACCGTATCGCTCCCCGTCAACGATGGTCTTGTCGCCCAGCATCACGTACAAGAACGGCAGTCCTCCCTCTTCTTTCCTATACCCTGGCTCCTGTGAATACTCGTTGCTGAAGCATACGGATCCCAAATGCATGGCGTTGGCGTATGCCGGTGCTTCCGACATCGGAATGTAGAAGGCATCCACTTGCGACATGGTTCTTAGATCCATCACCTGGCAGTAGCCGCCGTTTCGGAATTGGTAGAGCCTGTGTCTATGTATAGCCATTCCCTGTGGCGTGATGCTGTTGTTGAAACGAAGGCGTGGGTTGATTTTTGTCTTTCCGTCGGGATAAGTCCGACGCCTGCTGTAGATGCGTGTTTTGCTGATATGCTCAGTGATGGCGCCCACCTGTTGTGGCTGGCAACTGCTGATGGTCTGTGCTTTCGGAGCAGTGGTCAGTGCCGTCAGTAGCATGGCGATAATGAGTGTTTTGTGTTTCATTCTGTTCTTTTTTTGCAAATTTATAGAAAAAAATCGGATTAATAAGCCGGCCGAATCAAGAAATTGACTCATTCTTTTAGGGGAGCGATAATGAAAATGTCAGAAAAGACAAAGGCAATGAAGTGGTTATTCATGTGTGTGTTGGTTGTGCTACTGTTCTTTTATTATGTTTTTTATCCAAGGACGTATGGGAGTCCGATTTTTTTTTGTAAATTTGCATGAGAAAGCAATTTCTCCCAAACTACAAGAAAATGAAGAAACTACGATTGATTCTGTTGTGTCTGTTCTGCCTTGTGGCATTGCGTATGTCGGCACTCATAATGTATGACGGCAGTCATGCTGTCAGTTATCATGTGAACGGTAAGTCCTCCCCTGTGGTTGGTGTGGCCCTGGATATGTTCGGCAGCGACATGGAGCAGGTGACCGGCGCGCGTGCCGTATCTGAAAAGAACGGCGTGATTCAGGTTTATCAGCTTGACTGGAATATGAAGCTCAAAGCGGGCTTGCAGCAGCAAGGCTGTCCTGTAGCTGATGTGGCAGCCCGCATGGACGCCTTTTGGATAGGCGTGCGTGACGGCAAGGTTCTTGTGGTTGGCAATAACGGTCGTGGCTGTGCCTATGGACTGTTGGAACTGTCGCGTATGGCCGGTGTCTCACCTTGGGTTTGGTGGGGCGACGTGGTTCCTGAAAAGCGTGACAAGCTGACCGTTGATGACAGTTTTACGACATACCAGAGTCCTTCCGTGGCTTACCGCGGCATCTTTATCAACGACGAGGACTGGAGCTTGCGTGAGTGGTCGTCGAAGACCTTCGAGCCCCTTGGGGTGAAGGGATCCATCGGTCCGAAAACCTATAAGGAGATTTTCAAGCTGCTACTGCGTCTGCGTGCCAATATGATCTGGCCTGCGATGCATGAGGGGACAACCGGGTTCTTCACGGTGAAAGGCAACCAGGCCGTGGCCGACTCTTGCGGCATCCTGATCGGCACTTCGCATTGCGAGCCATTGCTCCGCAACAACGTGGCAGAGTGGGACGTGAAGCAACGCGGCGCCTACAATTATATCACGAACAAAGCGTCAGTGCTTGATTACTGGACGGAGCGCCTGAAGGAGGTTGCCGGAACAGAGGATTTCTTCACCATCGGTATGCGCGGCATCCACGACGGTTCGATGGAGGGTGTGAAGACCCGAGAGGAGAAACTGAACGGCCTTCAGCAGGTGATAGACGACCAACGGGAGCTGCTGAAGAAATATGTGAACAAGGACGTGACGAAGATCCCCCAGGTTTTCATTCCATACAAGGAGGTGTTGGAAATTATGGAGAGCGGCCTGCGCGTTCCCGACGATGTGACGCTGATGTGGTGTGACGACAACTATGGCTATATGACCCGCCTGAGCGATGCTGAGCAGCAGAAACGCAGCGGTGGAGGTGGTGTTTATTACCATCTGAGCTACTGGGGCCGTCCTCATGACTACCTTTGGCTGACCACCACTCAGCCCGGCCTGATTTACTCAGAGATGAAGGCCGCTTACGATCATAATTGCCGAAAATTGTGGATTGCGAACTGCCATGATCCGAAGGTGGCTGCCTATGACCTTGAGTTCTTCCTCGACATGGCCTGGAACATCGATGCCATCCGGCCCAACACAATAGGGCAACATCTGGAGCGTTGGCTCTGCACCCAGTTCGGCGAGCAAGCCGGCAAGCGCCTGTCACCCGTTATGGCCGCGTTCTATCAGCTCTGCGCTATGCGCCGCCCGGAGTTCATGGGCTGGAACCAAGTGGAGCTGGACAAGAAGAAATACGAGCGTGGATGGTCGCCGGTAGCAGACAGCGAGTTCTCCATGACGGAGTTTGGCGGCGAGCTAGACCGCTATGTCAACCGTTATGCCTATCTATGCCGTAAGGTAAAGGAAATAAGCATGGACATCCGTCCGGAATTGCAGGATGCCTACTTTGCTGCGGTGTCTTATCCGGTATGTGCCGCCGCTGCGATGGCAGAGAAGCAGCTTGAGGCCCAGAAATCGCGGAACAGTGAGGGTTCTGAGCAGCAAGCGTCGGCAGAGCGGTCGATGTCGGCCTACCGGGACTTATGCCGCCTGACCGATTATTACAACAACGAGCTGTCCGGCGGGAAATGGAAAGGGCTGATGAGCATGGCTCCCCGCGGTCTTCATGTGTTCGGCGAGCCGACCTTGCCTGTGGCCGCAAAGGGCGATCTGATGCTTGATTACCACCGCTATCCCCTTCCGGAAGATGTGGCAGAAAGTGATGACTTCGTCGCCCGTGACGCCTGTCGCTATCAAAGTTCTTCTTGCAGTCTGAGTCCTGTGCAGATGCTGGGCCATTCCATGAACGCCGTCCCGCTTCCTAAAGGTGAGATCGTGACCTATCGGTTTGAGGCAAAGCAGGATGGAGAGGCAGTCCTTTATACGGCGATGATCCCGACCCAGCCCAACGACAAGGGTGACCTGCGCTATTCGGTGTCGATAGACGGCAATGAAGTTAGTGTCTACTCATTGAAGGAAAAATACCGCTCCGAGTTCTGGAAATTGAGCGTCCTTCGCGGCCAGGCACTGAAGCATTCAAATGTCAAACTGACGAAAGGCGTTCATACACTGATCGTTAAAGCTCTTGATGACCATATTGTCCTGGACCAGTGGATGATAGACTTTAAGCCCGACCGTAAATTCTATTTGATTCCCGTTGGTAAGTAAGGTTTCCGTCTATGCGGGATTTTGTGTCCACGCAGTGAAATAAGCATGTTAATTCTATATTTGCCGCTTTAAAATTTGCTTTTTTGCCCACTTATTCGTAACTTCGCAGAAGAAAGTCTGGCATGATTTTTGCTGGTAAGGCTTAATGACAATAAATCAATAAAATAGAAATAAAATGGAAATTACAAAGGACAATTTTTCAGAGATCGTGAATGCCGGCAAGCCGGTTGTGATAGACTTTTGGGCCACTTGGTGCGGTCCGTGCCGCCGTGTGGCTCCCGTCATCGAGCAGCTGGCTGAGGAATATGAAGGTCAGGCCATCGTCGGCAAGGTAGACGTAGAGGAGCAGGATGAACTTGCCATGCAGTTCGGCATCCGCAACATCCCGACCGTGCTTTTCCTGAAGAACGGCGAGGTAGTGGACAAGGTGGTAGGAGCGATGGCCAAGCCCGCTTACGAAGAGAAGCTGAAGGCGCTGCTTTGATTCCCGTTTTCTGACGGGACCTGCCAGGAATAATTACCAATGACAAATTAAACGAACTAGATATGAGTGCGATAGATGACGAGCTGCTGCAAGGCGCTGCCGAGGATGCGGCAGAGATAGAGTATATCCGCAATTATCTGCCTCAGGAGCTGAAGGAGAAATACTCCGACGACGACTTGTACTATATCCTTGATGTAATCATAGAATATTACACTCAGAACGGTGTGTTCGACGAGGCTCCTGACGATGAGGGCTATCTTGAGATAGACCTTGACAAGGCAGTGAACTATATCGTGAAGAAGGCGAAGAAGGAGAATATGGGCGACTATGACCCCGATGAGATCCTCCTTATCGTCCAGGCCGACTTTGACTATAACGAAGGAGAGCCAGATGATGAAGAGTGACGGGCGACCGTTGCTCTTTATTTCATAGAGAGGCAATTCGTCAGGACTTTTTATATAGCGAACATCCTTCATACAAGACGCACCTTGGTGTGTCTTCCCCAACAACCGTAAGACACAAAATCGATGGACCGACGCCAGAGAACCCAAATCCGCCAGACCGCAACCGCTGAGACGACCATCCGTGTGAGTCAGCAGCAGTTGCTGGACGCCCAGTTGCTGGAACTGGGCGACGATGCGTTGTTGGAACGCGTGGAGAACGAGCTGAACGAGAATGTGGCCTTGGAGGAGGGCAAGGAATCGGATACATCGGATGAGGAATTGGAATCCTACTCAGAAGAAGGTTATGATGAGCGTGACTCAGACTCAGACCTTTCCGTCAGCTGGGATGATGACAGTGAGGAACTTCCCGTCTATTCTCCTGGTGGTGGCGAGGACCGTACAGAGATGCCAGTAGGTGACACGAAGTCGTTCGTCGACGAACTGCTGAGCCAGATAGGCGACCATACCGTTTCTGACGAAAAGCAGGAGGAGCTGGTGAGATATCTCATAGGCTCCTTGAACGACAGCGGCTTCATCGACCGTCCTTTGTCTAGCATCAGCGACGACCTGCTTTTCAATCATAATGTAGACGCGTCTGTTGATGAGCTTGAGGCCGCCCTGAAGGTGCTTCAGCGCTTTGACCCACCCGGCATCGGCGCCCGCGACTTGCGGGAGTGCATGCTGCTTCAGCTAGAGCGCAAAATGGAGGACACTCCGAAAGCCGGCAACCTCCATCGTCTGATGGTGTTGGGTCTGGCCCGTCAGGCCGTTGAGAAGTACTTTGATTTGTTCAAGAATAATGACCGCCGCAAGCTAGCTGAGAAGCTCGACATCCCTGATGATATGTTTGAAGAGGTGCTCTCCGCGCTCCACAAGCTGAACCCCCGTCCCGGTTTGTCGTTGAACGAGAGTGCTGGAGACCGCACGCATACGGTGATACCCGACTTCGTGATAGAGACAAGCGTTGACGGTAATATCACGTTCAGTCTCCGTGGCAGCCGCATTCCTCCTTTGCGTGTGAGCCAGGCCTATCTGGACTTGATAGACGCTTCTTCCCGTGTGGAATTGAGCGCCTCTCAGAAGGAGGACCTGAAATACGTGAAGTCGAATGTTGAGCGTGCCGAGAACTTTATCGCCGCTCTTCGCAAGCGCCGTGACACGCTTTACCGCACGATGCATGCGATTATCCAGCATCAGCGTGCTTTTATGCTGAGCCAGGATGACAGCGACTTGGTGCCCCTGACCGGCGGTGAGATTGCCAAGGCCGTTGGTGTGGACGGTTCCACGATTTCGCGAGCCGTGTCCAACCGTTATGCCTTGCTTGACGGCACGCTATATCCGCTGAAGCAGTTCTTCCTTCGCACCCGTCGTAATGCCGACGGTGAGGAGGTGCTGAAAACCCAGGTTGCGACGATGCTTCAGGAGGTGATAGACGGAGAAGATAAGTCAAATCCTCTGAGTGACAGTGAGATTTCTGATATACTGATAAGCCGTGGACTGAACATCCGTCGCAGGACGGTGGCAAAATACCGTGACCAGCTTGGTATCCCTGTCGCAAGGATGCGCAGGAAATGAAAAAGAAGAGCTCAAACTATACAATCAAACGATGGAAACAAATACAATAGGCAGGGAGTTCATAGTACCGGCGAAGAAATTCACCCAGATTTTTTCTCCGTTTTATGCTCCGATGTGGGCAATCCTGTGGTTGTTGGTGTTCAGCAACTATCGCCATATTCCGTTGAAGCCCAAATTGTTCATTTTGCTTGTGGTGTTGGTGTTTACTGTGATCGTGCCCAAGGTGATGATATTCCTGCTCCGCCGGGAATTGAACTTGAGCCGCTGGCAGTTCGATATGCGCTCCAACCGCCACCTTCAGTACGGAATCGCATTTCTTTGTTCGCTGACCTGTATGATTTTCCTGGTCCGCCGGTGGAGTGCCTTCCCTTTCCTGTCAGGAGTGATTGTGTCTGCCATTGTGGCAGAGGCGGTATGCCTGGTGATCAACATGTGGTGGAAAATCAGTGTCCACATGGTGGGTATAGGCGGTTTGGCCGGTTTGGTGGTAGCGTTCAGCAACCGTTTTGTGTTTGAGCCAGTCCTTCCCACTTGTGTGATTATCCTGCTGGGTGGTTTGATGGGCACCTCTCAGATGATATTGCGCCAGCACACGTTGCTGCAGTTGGTAGTCGGTTTTTTCGTGGGACTGCTTTGTGCCCGTTGCACGTTCCTTTTTTGGTAAGCTACAGTCGAATACAACTTCAAAATATACATAAATCATATGCAACCAAGAGTAAGTATCATAATGGGCAGCACATCGGACATGCCGGTGATGGAGAAAGCTGCCAAGTTTTTGGATGAATGGGAAATTCCCTTTGAGCTCGTGGCTTTGTCTGCTCATCGCACCCCTTCCGAGGTGGAGGCGTTTGCCCGTGGTGCCAAGAGCCGTGGCGTTGAGGTGATTATAGCCGGCGCCGGCATGGCAGCCGCCTTGCCCGGTGTGATAGCCGCAAATACGACATTGCCGGTGATAGGCGTTCCGATTAAGGGCAGTGTGCTGGAGGGCGTTGACGCGCTGTATTCCATCCTTCAGATGCCTCCCGGCATCCCCGTTGCGACGGTGGCGATAAACGGTGCGATGAACGCTGCGATTCTGGCGGTCCAGATGATGTCGCTTGGCGATGAGAAGCTGGCCGAGAAGCTGGTGGACTATAAGGAGTCGCTGAAGAACAAGATTAAGAAGGCCAACGAGGATTTGAGCAAGGTGGAATTTAAGTTTAAGGTAGGTTGAGTTTTTTTGAGAGTTTAGAGTGATTTTAGATGTTCTAGATTTTCTAGATGCTCTAGATTTTCTAGCCTGTATATTTCACACTCAATGTTCCAGCACAAATTTCGTCAGTTGAAACACTCGTTTCATAGATTTGATTTGTTCGATAATGAAAAATCATGTGTCCCCTCTGTGAAATCGTACTCCAGCCATACAGAAATGCTGCGAAGATGAGACGCTTCCGCCTTGGAATCCGAAGATAAGGCTCTATGTTGCATGCCAAAT
>FLNV01000181.1_pt1 | contig 17375 bp, 11 predicted proteins | sample 1140351 | NCBI WGS metagenome assembly FLNV01 (sample SAMEA3878207, study PRJEB12797) | bioreactor metagenome | biome: Moose rumen | place: Sweden | collected 2011-10 | reverse complement strand
GCAAGAAGATATGATGTACGATCAAATATCAATAAAAGAATATAAAGACCCGTTCAACGGGTCATAAGAGACGCGTGTGTCGGATCAGCTATGAGCCTTGAGGCTCTGCTTGTAACATAGCCTTTTAGGCGTTACGAGTAAAATACCCCCGGCTAAGCCGGGGGATATTTATTGTTTTTTAAGACGTTTTTTTGTATAAATAGTACAAAAATGATTGATTATCATAAAAGAACAGCTAAATAGCCGTTGTAAACGATATATGATAATAAATTTATTTAATGTCGTCACACATATGTGGAAAGTTCCAACTAATTATAAAAAATTTTATAATTTTATAATATTTTTATAATTGTAAAAATTCTGTGAAAAAGAATAATGCAATTGATATTAGAACATATATATGATATAATACTAAAGTGTTTAAATGAGAATAGAAAGGGCGAGTTATGCTAGAATTAAAAGATATAAAAAAGACCTATATAACAGGTGATGAAAAGGTTGAAGCCTTAAAAGGAATTAGTTTAAAATTTAGAGAATCTGAATTTGTATCTATTTTGGGCCAGAGTGGATGTGGAAAAACTACGTTGTTAAATATTATTGGTGGACTAGATAGATATACATCAGGAGATTTAATTATAAATGGAAAGTCAACTAAAAAGTTCAAAAATAGAGATTGGGATGCATATAGAAACTATAAAGTAGGATTTGTTTTCCAAAGTTATAATTTAATAGGACATCAAACAATTCTTTCTAATGTTGAACTTGCTCTTACAATAGGTGGTATTTCAAAAAAAGAAAGAAAAGAAAGAGCGATAAAAGCATTGGAGGAAGTAGGTTTAAAAGACCACATTCATAAAAAACCAAATCAATTATCAGGTGGTCAAATGCAAAGAGTTGCAATTGCAAGAGCCTTAGTAAATAACCCAGATATTATTCTTGCAGATGAACCTACAGGAGCACTTGATACAAAAACAAGTATTCAAGTCATGGATATTCTAAAGAAAATTTCAAAAGATAAGCTTATTATTATGGTTACACATAATCCAGAGCTTGCAGAAAAATATTCAAGTAGAATTATTAGGATATTAGATGGAACTATCACAGAAGATTCAAATCCTGTTAATGAAACAATTGAAGAAAAAAATGATACTGAAAAAATAGGAAGAACTTCTATGAAGTTTTGGACTGCATTTAGACTTAGTTTAAACAATTTATTAACAAAAAAGGGAAGAACTATTTTAGTTGCATTTGCAGGATCAATTGGAATAATAGGAATTGCACTAGTCCAATCTGTTTCAAATGGATTTCAGGCATATGTAGACCATATTCAAGAAGATACATTAACATCTTATCCTCTTACTATTATGCAAGAAACAACAGATGTTGCAAGTGCTTTACTTTCAATGACAACTCAAGACAATAAATCAGAAAATACTGAAACAATAAAAGAAGAACAATATATTTCTAAAATGTTAGATAGCCTAAGTACAAATGATTTAAAAAGTTTCAAAAAATATTTAGAAGAAAATTATAGTGAAGTAAAAGATGATTTGTCATCTGTAAAATACTCATATAGTGTAGAACCAATGATTTATGCTAAAGATGCAACTAAAAAAGTTGCTAAACTAAACCCAAGCAATCTTTTTAGTTCTGCAATGGGTGGAGGAATGATGAGTTCTTTTTCATCATCAACATATTCTCAAATGGTTGATGACCAAGAAACACTCAATAATTCTTATGATGTTCTAGCAGGACATTGGCCACAAAAATATGATGAAATGGTAATTGTTCTTTCAGAAAGAAGCACAATATCGGATTTATTGGTTTATTCGTTAGGGTTTAGAGATACAGAAGAATTAAATGACATTGTTAAAAAAATCATGAGTGGAGAAAAGGTAAAAATAAAAAATGATGCTATGACATTTACTTATGAAGATTTGATGAATAAAGAATTAAAACTAATAATGCCTCCAGATACATATAAATACAATAAAAAATATGACATTTATGAAGACATGACAGAAGATGAAGAATATATGGAAAATCTATATAAAAACGCGATGAACTTAAAAATTGTCGGTGTAGTTACAGCAAAAGAAGGTGTTACATCAATGGCATTAAATCCTGGAGTTGCTTATAGAAGTGATTTAGTAGATTTCATAATTGAAAAATCTTCAAAAACAGATATAGTAAAAAAACAATTAGAAGATGAAAAAATTGATGTGCTTTCAGGAAATCGATTTGATGAAAAGAAAAGTGGATTAGGACTTGATTTTACTGATTTAATAGAGGTAGACAGTGAAAATTTAAAAAATGCTTTTAATATAAAAATTGATCAAAATGATATGAAAAAACAAACAGAAAACTATATGAAACAAATTTCAGATTCTATAAGTACAGATATAACACCAGCCAAAAATGATTTTTCTAATGGATTTAATACTTTAGCAGAAAGCTTATTTGATAGTATAGATAAAGAATTCACATTAGATGATGTTGAGAATTTAGTAGATGAATATTTGAAAAGCAAGGAAGCAAACAAGGTTACAGCAGAGTTAGAAAAAAAGTATATAATACCAAAAGATGTATATAAAAAAGCATATTCAGGATTACTAAAAGGTTTATTGCAAGTTTATGTTGGGGCATATTATGCTGCAAATTCTGCCGCTTTACAAAACTTACCAAATATGGATTTACAAAATATTGACCCTTCTACATTAGAGCAAATGCAGAATTCTATGCCAAAGTCAATGGAAGAATTACAAAATACAATTTCATCTTCAACAGGAGATACAACAAATGAGTCGCCTTCTCTACCAGATGATTTGCAAAATGCTAATTTTTCTGCAAAAGTAGATGATAAAATATTAGATACTGTATTAAAAACTTATACAAATAGTACAGCAATTCAAAAAACTATAGATACAATGGGAAGTGCAATGACAGAAGCTGTTATGAAAAAGAATGTTTTAACAAAGGTAGGAGAACTAACAGCTTCACTTACAAAAAGTTTTTCAACAGCATTTAATGTTGACCAAGACAAAATTGCGAAATCTTTCAAAATGAAAATGACGGAAGAAGAAATAACAAGAGTAATAACTGCAATGCTAACAGAAAAAGAAACAAATGCAAAAGTTAATTTAGTTAAATTTGGATATCAAGATAAAGAAGAACCAACATATATCTCTTTTTACTTTAGAAGTTTTGACGGAAAAGAACATTTTAAAGATTTTATAAATTCATATAACGAAAAAGTAAAAGCAGATGGACATGAAGATAGAGAAATAAATTATTCAGACACAACAGGAATACTTATGGGTTCTGTAAAAACTATAGTAAATGCAGTAACATATGTATTAATAGCGTTTATTTCAATATCATTAGTTGTTTCTTCAATAATGATAGGAATTATAACATATATTTCTGTATATGAAAGGACAAAAGAAATTGGAATATTAAGAGCGATTGGAGCTTCTAAGCACAATATTTCATCAATATTTAATGCAGAAACATTTATAATAGGACTTTTATCAGGATTATTTGGAATTGGATTTACATATGCTGTAATTCCTATTATAAACAAAGTTTTGCATATATTTACAGGAAACATTCCTTTAAATGCAACATTTTACTTAAAAAATGCTGTTGTATTAGTAATACTAAGTGTAATACTTACTTTAATAGGAGGTTTAATTCCTGCAAGAGCGGCTTCTAAAAAGGATCCTGTAATAGCTCTAAGAACTGAATAATATTTGACTTTTATATTTAATATGATATTTTATAAGAAAGGAGGAGTTTGCTATGATTTTTGATATATTTGGTTGGATTGGAATGGTATTAGTTTTAATTGCTTATGGGTTGTTATCATCTAATAAAATACCTAATGGTAAACTATATCAAATTCTTAATGTAGTAGCTGCTGTATTTATGGCAATAGGATTACTTCCAAAAAATGCATGGTTTTCATTTGCATTACAAGTAGCTTGGGCAATAATAGGTGTTGTTGCGATTATAAAAATAATGAAAGCAGAAAAGAAAAAATAAAGAATAAAGAATAAAAAATAAAAAATGAGAGGATATACTTTAATAAAAAGTCGTATCCTCTTTTTTGATTGCTTTGTGAAAATTACATAATTTTTTAGAGCAATTTGTGTATGTGGTGCAACTACTTTTTTTATACCAGAATAGCACCTAAAACAAAAATACCCAAAATATCATTATAAATTGTATCAAACTGTGAAATAGGAAGAGGATTTTGACCTTCGCCTACTTCAACAGTATATCCAGGTCTGTTATAGTCTTGAATAAACCAATCTTTATAACCTGCAAAACTAGAATTAAAAGGAGTTTCTTCTAAAGAATATCCACTAACTCTTGCAAATTCAGTTCCAATGAATAATGCTCTAGGTGGATTATAATTTTGAAACTGCCAAAAGATTACATTTCCTTGAGTATGAAAAGCTATAACAAGGCTAAAATCATGTTGTAAAGTGAAGTTATAAATTGCTAAAGATTCAGGCTCTGTTAATGGCCCAAATCCTACAAAGTCACGAGGAGCAGGGGATCTGAATCCTTGAGAAAATTTTATCTGTCTTGCTTGTTCCCATCCTGCTGGAAATTGGAGGTTTAAATCCACACCTGTGATATTTGCTTTCCAACTATCAGGAAACGGAATATTAGGATATCGATTGGCTATAAGCTGAGTATTTGTGTATAAAGAAGAATTTGGACTGATTTCCCCTGTAACCAAATCAACCCCATCTGGATTTACCATTGGCATTATATAAATAGTACAATAGTTATAAATATTTCTTGCATTTACTCCATAAATTGGCAAATTATTAACATAGCAATAGCAATAATCCGCTAAAAATTTCATAACAAGTGGAGAGCAAATCCATTCATTTGCGTGGAAAGAAGCTGAATAAAAAACCTCTTTAGAGCCAGTTCCAATTTTTATAACAGGAAGATTTCTACCTAAAACACTTTTTCCAACAGATGCTATTTCTATAAAAGGATAAAGTCTTTTTAAACTAGCAAGATTTATTTGTAAAATAGAAGAACTATATTTTATATTTGTTGGAACAATGAATCCTAATCCACCATCTATGTATGGACGCAAAGCAAGCCAAGTACGAGGACCTACAATTCCATCTGCAGTTAAATTATTTTGAGTTTGAAATTGAATTATAGTATTTTTTAAATTAGGTCCGAAAATACCATCAATTTTGCCATTATATAATCCTAGAATTTTAAAAATATTTTGTATAAATTCTACCATAGGACCAGTTGATCCTATCTTTAAATTTTGCATATTTATCACCTAGACTATAATATGAAAAAAATATTTTATTGTGCTAATAAGAAAATGTTTTAAAGTTATTTATACATAAAAATTATAAAAATTCTTGTAAAAAAAAATATATATTGTTATAATAAAAATATAATATATAAGGGAGCCGATAATATGCAAAAAAAAGTAAATAATAATAAACAAAAAGGATCAATTTCTTTATTTGTAGTACTATCAATGCTTTTTTTCTTAGTGATTGTAACCGACATAAGTATTAGTAATAAGAATAGAGAAAATGATTTATACGCCAAATCTCAAATGATAAAAAGTTCATATGAGAAGAATATTGGAAATGAGGATATGGTATACGCAAAAAAAATAGCAAAAAATGGACTAATTACAGAATATAAAAAGGACAGATTAGTTTTCGATAAAAACGAAAAAAGAATTGAAAGAACTGGAATAGCTTTATTTAATAGTGAGAACATTAATAAAGACTTTGAAATTGTTTTTACATTTGGTGATGAAATAAAGTTAGGACAAAATTTTCAAGCAACAATTCTTAATTCATCAGATGAAATATATGAATCATATAATGGTTTTTATGTAAGAGTTGATAAGGAAGAAAATGGTTCTGTTAGTCTTGTACTTAAGGGACAAAATGAAACTAATGCACCTTATCCTGGAAAAGTAGTACGATTAAAAGATGTAGCAGGGAAAAAACTTAAAATATTAAGGCGTGATTCAGTAATATACTATGCTTTTGATAGTGACCTTGAATATAAACTAATTGATAATCTTTCAAATACGTATGATACAGAAGTTACTCTAGGTGGAATAATAGACAAAGATCGTAATCCAAATAGATTTTATGATGGAAATATTTGCGATATTTTTATAAAAGTATTTGATCCTGCAGAAAATAAAGCCACATTATTAGCCTATGAAAAAAACAAATTAATTACTGTAAAAGAAGTTAATAATAAATATATTGATACAGGGATAATGCTATTTAGCGAAGAAAATAAAGACAAAGATTTTGAAGTTTCATTTAATATTAATGAAATTGGAAACAATGATAACAATGCTACTTTATTTAATTCATTCGTAGAATTAACAAATAATTATAGAGGGGTTCTTTTTAGAATTCAAAATTCAAAATTACAATTAGAGTCAAATGCTGGAAGCGGAAAGCAAACTAAAACATGGAATCTTTCAGAGGTAAATCAAATAACTATAAAAAGAATTAATAAAAGCATTTATTATAGTATAAACAATTCACAAACAGATACTTTTTTAATTGATTTATCAAGTATTAAAGCACATAGTATTCCTGCTACATTTGGCTGTTCAATGGATTCTTCTAAAACTCCACCATCAATATGGAGAAATTTTATTGGAACATTGTCAAATATGAAAATAGTATTAGATGGAAAAACTGTATATGAAAAGGACACACAGAAATTTACAGGCGAACAGAAAATTGAATATGAATATGCTAATACTAATGTGAAATTATTTGATGATGCTAATTGGGGTAAAGATTTTGAAATTTCATTTAATATTGATAATATTGAAAATAACTCAAATAACGCAACATTAATTTCATCATTTTTAGAATCTTCTACAAATCCTGGATTTTCATTGAAAATCCTAAATAATAAATTACGTCTAGAAGGATATAGTGGAAAAACATACTATAAAGATTGGCAATTAGATGAATTAAAGAAAATAACAATAAGAAGAACAAATAATATTCTAAAATATATTATTAATGATGAAAAAAATGAAAATACTCTTATGAATTGTTCACAGGTTGAAAAACATAATATACCAGTTTGTTTTGGATGTTATCTTGGAGAAGATGGAACAACAACTAAAGGAACATTTAAGGGAATACTTTCAAATATGAAAATATTTATAGAACAATAATTTATAAAAAAATTAAAGGTGTCATAATGGAGGCTACTTTTTCAGAAGCTTCGTCATAATGCACCTTTATTTTTTTTACTATAATTCTATTATTGGATTATATCTTTCAAGCCACATATTTACTTGGCATAGATATGCAATAAGTTGAGGTCCTGTCATAAGTTGACCGAACCATGGTCTTGAAAAAGCTTTTCCATCTGTTTCAAGTATTTCTAAAATATATTGCCTATTAAGTAAAGAATTTATAGGCGAATTTGGATTAGACATAATTTCTGAAAGCATAGATTTAACTTTAGCTAAATATGTTGGATTATGAGTTTTTGGGTAGGGAGATTTTTTTCTATTTACTATTTCTTCTGGCAGAATATCTTTGCACACATAACGTAAAAGACCTTTTTCACGACCGTTTAACGCTTTAAGTTCCCAAGGTACATTCCACATATATTCAGCAAGTCGGAAGTCACAGAAAGGAACACGTATCTCGAGACCATTATACATTCCCATTCTATCACCTCTTTCTAAAAGTGTTTGCATAAACCAGTTAATTGTAAGATAAGTTATTTTACGCTTTTCTGCTGTTTCTTTTGAATCGGAGTCTAATATTTCAACTTCTGATATGCTTTCATTATATTTATAGTCAATATATTTTTTAAAATCTATTTTTTTTGATAGTAACGGATTTAAAAGGTGTTGCCTTTCAGAAATTGCAATAGACCATGGAAAGGTTTCAGAATTTAATGCATCTTCTCTAAAAAACCAAGGATATCCTCCGAAGATTTCATCGGCACATTCGCCCATTAAAGTTACAGTTTGTTCTTGCTTTACTTGTTTACAAAACAATAGTAAAGAAGAGTCAACATCAGCCATTCCTGGTACATCTCTTGCAATCATTGCATCTTCTAAAGCTTCTGCAAGAGCAGGAGTATCTAATACAATTTTTTGATTAGTAGAATAACTATTTTCAGTCATGATGTTTATATAGTAATTGTCAGAGTTAGGTTGAAAGTCTGATTTTACAAAATTTTTATCATTGTCCACATAATCCACAGAATATGTAGAAATTGGGGATAATCCATTTTCTTTTCTATAATTTCCAATTAGCTTTGTTAAAATACTTGAATCAAGTCCGCCAGAAAGAAAGGTGCAAATTGGAACATCAGAAACTAGTTGTCTATTAATAGAATCTTCTAACAAAAATTTCAAATGATTACAAGTATCTTTAAAGTTTTCTTTATGTGGTTTGCTTTTTAATTTCCAATACCTTTCAATATGAAGACCACTTCGATTATAAACTGCAGAATGAGCAGGTTTTATTTCATAAATATTTTTATAAACAGTATAACCTGAAGTATGTGCTGGACCTAATCCGAATAATTCAGATATTCCAGTTTTATCTATTATTTTAGGAACATTTGGAAATTTAAAAATAGATTTTAACTCAGAAGCAAATATAAAGTTATCATTTAATATTGTATAATATAATGGTTTAACTCCAAAATGGTCTCTAGCTAAATATAATTCTTCTTTTTGAGAATTCCATATTGCAAAACTAAAAATACCATTTAAATGATTTGCTACATTGTTACCAAAATAAATGTAACTTTTTAGCAATACTTCTGTATCAGAATTAGTTTTAAAATCAAATCCATTTTCTTTTAGATTTTGCTTTAGTTCTTGTGTATTATATATTTGTCCATTATATATGATAACATACTCACCATAAGAATATGTTTCTATCATTGGCTGTTTTCCGCCAATAGGGTCAATTACAATTAGCCTTTTATGTCCTAAAGCAATATGTTCTTTTAAGTAATATCCTTCTTCATCTGGACCTCTTTTATATAATTCATTTGTCATTTGCTGTAAAACATTTTTATATTTAGAAATGTCTTTTTTAAAATTTACAAAACCAGCAATACCACACATAGTAACCTCCTTAAAATATATAGCAAAATAAATATATTAATATCTAGAGTAGTATATGCAATTATTTTAAAAATTGTTATTGATATTTAACTTTATTTATAGTAAAATATGGTTATTAAAACAAAAGAAGGGAGAAATTTAGTGAGACCTGTTTTACCAAAAAAGAATTTAAGCTATAAATTGTGGATAATATATGTCATAATTTTTCTTATATGTGTTGGAGGTATTGCGATAGCTCTTTCCAGAACACAATATTTTCAAGATGAAAATGTAGGTAGAGCATTAGGGATAATAGATAAGGAATCAGAAAAAGAAGACCAATATAATGATTTGAAAGCAGAGTTTAATACAATATTTACTAATCAGGTTGAGAATTTTCAAGATGGTAGTGTAAATGTTGAAAAAATAAGTGATGATTATGATATTGTTGTTACTGCATATAATTTTAAAGAAGAAAAAGAAAATATTACTATAGATGTAGCAATACCTTATATAAATGTGCAACATGATTCAGCAAGACTATTTAATAAACAAATAAGTGAAAAATACATAAATAGAGCTGAAACTTTAAAAAATCAAATTAGTAGCATGAATATTATTTATTCAGTTAAATATAAGGCATATATTCAAAACAATATTTTATCTTTGGCAATACGTTCAGAATATAAAGAAGGAAATAAAAGTCAAAAAATATCAGTAGATACATACAATTACAATCTAATAGAAAAAAGAGAAACAACTATAAATGAAATTTTGAGTTTAAAGAAAATAAATGTGCTAGATGCTACAAAAAAAATAAGAGAAGAAATAAAAAAAGTTCAAGAACAAAATCAACCATTAATAAATCAAGGATATTCCTTTTATCAAAGGGATTATAATTCAAATGAGTATGAAGTATTAAATTGCAAACAATTTTTGTATGGAAAAAACCAAATGCTTTATTTAATATATCCTTATGGAAATAAAGGAGACACAAGTGAAATGGATGTTGTTATTTTTGAATAACAATAAGAACATAAAAAAATTCAACTCATAAGTAGAGTTGAATTTTTTGAAAATAAAAGGGGATGTTGTTAGCTTCTATTATTAACTAACAGTATAATAATATAATAAACTAGAATTTTGTTCAAATTGTGAATAATTAGTGAAACAATATAGAATTTTTAAAAAATTCTATATTAAAAAGGAGGTTTTATGAATAAAACAAAGAGAAAGATATTTGAAACATCAATGAAACTATTTGCAGAAAAAGGATATGATGCAACAAGTATAGAAGATATTACAGCAACTGTAGGTGTAGCTAAAGGAACTTTATATTATCATTTTAATAGTAAAGAAGAAATATTCGATTTTTTAATAGAAGAGGGAATTAAACTTTTACAAAATAGTGTTGACATTAAAACTGCTAAATATTCTAATTATTTGGATAAAATAAAAGCAATAATCCTAATTCAAATAAAAATAGTAAATAAATATGAAAATCTTATAAATATAATTCTTACGCAACTTTTGGGAAAAGAAAAAAGAAATATCAAGTGTCAAAAACTAATTTATGAATATATTGATAAAATAGAAAGAATAGTAAATGAAGGGATAAAATTAGGTCAAATAAAAGATGGAGATGCCAAAATAATTGCAACAGAAATATATGGTTTAATTTCATCTACCCTAGTGTTTAAAATGAAAGAACAAGAAAGATTTAATATTTTGAACATATATAACGTATTTGAAGCAACAATTATAAAAGGGTTAAAACGGAAGTGCGTAAAGCAAAAGAGAAATGTTACAAAAGTATTACAACAATGTAATAAAAATGAAATATTTATGTCACGAAAATGTAAACAAGAAAAAAGGCTAATTTGCTTGTAGTTTTTTGTTGGTTGTTGTATAATTTAAATAGATTATGTAATAAATGAACAAAGGAGGGAAGTTTACAATGTCTAGATCCGGCATAGTAAATGTAAGAATGGTAATTACGGAGGAAAAGATTTTATCTAATATAGATAAGGTTCAAAAATTAATAAATCCTAATAGTAAAAAACAGATTGTTGAATTAGAAGAGGACTCTTACTTTAAGGATTTAGTAGAATCAATAAAATCATATTTAATAGAATATCCAAAAAAGAAAAATTTCCCTGTTGGAATATATAAAGCAACCTACGGGTTAGTAGAGTTTGCGACGATACAGTTTGAAGAAAATACAAAGAAGATAGAAAAATTAATAAAACAAAGAGAAGAAAATATTGCTTTATCAAGTGTATTAAAAGAAATAGTTGAATCTGTAAACAATAAAGAAGAAGGCTGGAAAGAAAAAGTTGAGAGTGTTTCTGGAAAATTTGATGAGGATATAATAGAAAATTTGAATATTGTTGGAAATTCTAAAACTAACGAATCTCAGGCATATACAGATGCTATGAAGATATTAAATGCAAAAGTAAGCAATTTAGAATCTAATCTTCATATAGAAATAGATATGGAAAGACTTGAAGACAGTTCTAAAGCATTAAGTTATATTGGAATTGAAGTTGCTGATGCATTAAAATTAATTCCAGCGCCTGAAGAACAATTAGAAGCAATAGCAGAACAAAATGCAATAGACGAAATGGCTAAAGAAACAGAAGTTAATGAAAGAGTTACAGTAGCTAAAGAAAAGGCTGTAAAAGCTGAAAAAGTCAAGGAAGAAAAAGAAGAAACGTTAGAATCACTAATTGATGAAACTTTAGCAAAAACAGAAGATACAATTATACAAGAGCATGAACAATACACAAAAGAAACTACTTTTGAAGCTAAGCCATCTTTATGGCAAAGATTTAAAAATAGTAAAATTGTTAAGGCTGCAACATATGTATTTAGAATAAAGGTTAAAATTGAGTTACCAAGTAATGCACTTCCAGAAGGAAGAGGAGAAAATGTGTAATTACCAAGTATAATAAAAAAAGTCAAGCAATTAAAAATATAATTGCTTGACTTTTTTTTATGGGATGAGTGCAAAACTTAGTGTTAAGCAGTCTCCCGTTCTTAACAAAAAGTGAAAATCACTTTTTGAAGGACTCAGAATGTTTTTGTTACAAGAATAATATAATAGATTAATTTTAAAATCAATAGTTTTGTCGAAAAATGTTATAAAAATTTGTATATTCAAATTTATATCAAGATAGCAAAAATATGTTTACAAAACACCAAAAAAATGATATTATATATAAAGTAAAAAGAAAGGAAGTAATAAATATGGGATTTATTGTAGCAATAGATGGACCTGCTGGTTCAGGAAAAGGAACGATAACAAAATTAATAGCAGAGAAGAGAAATCTAGTATCAATAGACACAGGAGCTATGTATAGATGTGTTGCGTTAGACTGCTTAAATAACGGAATTGATTCAAATAATTTAGAAGGCATTGAAAAAATATTGGAAAAAATTAAAATTGAATTGATGAAAATAGATGGTGAACAAAAAGTATTTTTAAATGGAAAAGATGTAAGCAGAGAAATTAGAGAGCCAAAAGTTGATGATGTTGTTGCTAAATATGCTGCAATAAAGCAAATTAGAGATAAAGTTACTCCAATGCAAAGAAAAATGGGGGAAACACAAAATATCATTATGGAAGGAAGAGATATTGGAACAGTTGTATTTCCAAATGCAGATGTAAAAATCTTTTTAGACTGTTCTGTAGAAGAAAGAGCAAGAAGAAGATATAAACAGGATTTAGAAAAAGGAATAGAAACAACTTATGAAGAAGTTTTAGAAAGTATAAAAGAAAGACATAGACTTGAAACTGAAAGAGATATAGCTCCATTTGTAAAAGCAGAAGATGCTGTGGTTGTTGATTCTACAAAATTAAGTATAGATGATGTTGTTGAAGAAATATTGAAAATTATTGATGAAAAATTAAATAAATAGATTATTAATATATTAGATATTAGAAGGTTCATTTTTTCCCCCGTCCCAAAAAGTAACCTTAAGAAGGAGATATGATGAAAGTTATAAAAAATATTAGAAAAGCAATTGTAAGAGGTGCAATATATTTATATTGCAAAGTAGTGTATAGAGCAAAAATTACTGGAACAGAAAATATACCAAGAAGTGGAGCAATTTTGCTTTGTGCAAACCATAAAAGTTTTTTAGATCCACCATTAATTGAATCTACATGTAAAAGACCAGATGTTAGATTTTTAGCCAAAAAAGAACTTGCAAAAAGTAAATTTTTAGCTCATATGGGAAATTTATTTGGAGAAATTTTAGTTGAAAAAGATGCTAAAGATATGAAAGCTGTAAAAGAAGTTTTAAAAGCATTTAAAAATAATGAAGCAATTGCAATATTTCCAGAAGGAACAAGAAATGGTTTAGCTAAAGGAGAAAAAGTTAAAGATGGAGCAGCATTTTTTGCACTAAATTCAGATGCTATAGTTATTCCTGTTGGAGTAAAAGGTGGAAACAAACCTTTTCAAAAAGCTTATGTTACTTATGGGAAGCCAATAGATTTTTCAGAAGAAAAGAAAAATAGAAAAGACAAAGAAGTAATAGAGAAGACCACAGAAAAAATTATGGAAGAAATTTTAAAATTGACAGAATAATTTGAGGAATAAATATTATTTATGAAAAAAATATTAAATTGCGCGCAATTTAATTGTGCACAATTTAATTTTATCAAGAAAAATTATAATGATTTGCAAGTAGCGAAGCTACTAATACAATCAATTAATTTCTAAAATAATAAATAAAAAGTCAATGTGCATTTAAGAAAAGAGAGAAAGGAATTGGTTTAAAAATGAATGACAAAATAATAATAAAAGGAGCAAAAGAGCACAACTTAAAGAATATAAATGTAGAAATTCCTAGAGACAAAATGGTTGTAATTACAGGCTTATCAGGTTCTGGTAAGTCTTCTTTAGCGTTTGATACAATTTATGCAGAAGGGCAAAGAAGATATGTAGAAAGCTTATCTTCGTATGCAAGACAATTTTTAGGTGTAATGGAAAAGCCAAATGTTGAAAAAATCGAGGGACTTTCACCAGCAATTTCTATAGACCAAAAAACTACATCAAAAAATCCTCGTTCTACAGTAGGAACAGTTACAGAAATATATGACTACATACGTCTTTTGTATGCTAGAATTGGTGTGCCATATTGTCCAAATTGTAACAAAAAGATTGAAAAACAAACTTTAGACCAAATAGTTGATAAAGTTTTAGAATTAGAAGAAGGTACAAGGATACAAGTTCTAGCACCTGTTGTCCGTGGTAAAAAAGGTGAATACAAAAAAGAATTGGAAAGCTACAGAAAAGCTGGATTTGTAAGAGTTCAAATAGATGGACAAGTTTATGATTTATCTGATGATATTCAAATAGACAAAAATAAAAAACACTATATAGAAATAATTGTAGATAGATTAGTAATTCGTGAAGACATAAAAAGCAGGCTTACAGAATCTGTTGAAACAGCTTTGTCTCATGCCAACAAATTGGTTGTAATAGAAGTTGCAAATAAGTTAGAAGAAAACAAGAAAAAACTAAATGACTTAGGCGCAAGAGACACTGCAAGTAGCAAAATGAAAGATGCAGAAACAAATGGCTCTAAACAAATATTATTTAGCTGTAATTATGCATGTCCTGATTGTGGATTTAGTTTTCCAGAAATAACTCCAAGAATGTTTTCATTTAATGCACCAATGGGAGCATGCCCATCATGTCTCGGAATTGGATTTTTAATGAAAATGGATGAAGACTTAATTATTCCAGATAAAAACAAAACATTATATGATGGAGTAAAAGCCTTTGGAGCAAGCACAATGAAACGTGGAGACACAATGGCAAAAATGTACTTTGAATCAATTGGAAGACATTATGGAGTAGACATTAAGAAGCCAATTAAAAAACTTCCAAGAGAATTTTTAGAAAAGATTCTTTATGGAACAGGTGATGAAGAAATAGATTTCGAATATGAATCAAGTATTGGAACAAGACAATTTACTTCCGCCTTTGAAGGCGTTTTACCTACACTCGAAAGGCGTCATAGTGAAACAAAATCTCAAGGAATGAGAGATTTTTATGAAATGTATATGAGCAATTCAGATTGTCCAACATGTGGTGGAGCAAGACTTAAAAGAGAAGTTTTATCAATTAGAATTGGAGATAAAAACATAAATGAATTAACAGCAATGTCTATTGAAAAAATTCAAAGCTATTTAAGAGGCATAGAATTAAATCAAACAGAAAAGCTTATTGCAGAAATGATTTTAATAGAAATAGATAAAAGACTTCAATTTTTAATAGATGTAGGACTTTCGTATCTTACACTTTCAAGAAGTGCTGGAACATTATCTGGAGGAGAAGCACAAAGAATACGACTTGCAACTCAAATAGGCTCAGGACTTACAGGAGTTTTATACATTTTAGATGAGCCAAGTATAGGACTTCATCAAAGAGATAATGCGAAATTAATTGCAACACTTAAAAAGTTAAGAGATTTAGGGAATACATTAATAGTTGTTGAGCATGATGAAGATACGATGTATGCAGCAGACCAGATTATAGATATTGGACCAGGTGCAGGAGTTCATGGTGGTAATTTAATTGCACAAGGAACAGCAGAAGAAATTAAGCAAGTAGAAGGTTCAATAACAGGAGCATATTTAAGTGGAAGAAAGAAAATAGAAATACCTAAAAAACGTAGAAAACCAGTTAAAGGCAAAAATATAGAAATAGTGGGAGCAACAGAAAACAACTTAAAAAATATAAGTGTAAAATTTCCACTTGGAGTATTTAACTGTGTTACAGGAGTTTCAGGTTCGGGAAAATCTACACTCGTAAACGAAATTTTATACAAAACAATAGCAAGAGACCTAAATGGTGCAAACGAAAAGCCTGGAAAATGCAAGGAAATAAAAGGTCTAGAAAATATAGATAAAATAATAAATATAGACCAATCTCCAATAGGAAGAACACCACGTTCAAATCCAGCAACATATACAGGAGTATTTGATGATATTAGAGATATATTTGCAACAACAAATGAGGCAAAACTTCGTGGATACAACAAAGGAAGATTCAGTTTTAATGTTCCAGGAGGTAGATGTGAAGCATGTAACGGAGACGGAGTTCATAAAATAGAAATGCACTTTTTAGCAGATGTTTATGTACCATGTGAGGTATGTAAAGGAAAAAGATATAATTACGAAACATTAGAGGTAAAATATAAAGGCAAAAACATAGCAGATGTGCTAGATATGACAGTTGAAGAAGCATTAGAATTCTTTGATAAAATACCAAAAATAAAACAAAGAATTCAAACTTTATATGATGTAGGATTAGGATACATTAAACTTGGACAACCTTCAACAACTTTATCTGGAGGAGAAGCACAAAGGGTGAAACTAGCAACAGAGCTTTCAAAAAGAGCAACAGGAAAAACTCTATATATTTTAGATGAGCCTACAACAGGTCTTCATATAGCAGATGTTCATAGATTAATAAATATTTTACAACGTTTAGTAGATACAGGAAATACAATAATTGTAATAGAGCATAACTTAGATTTAATAAAAACTTGTGACCACATAATAGACTTAGGCCCAGAAGGTGGAGATGGTGGAGGAACGGTAGTAGCTATTGGTACTCCTGAGCAGGTTGCGAAAAATGAAAAAAGCTTTACAGGGCAATTTTTGAAGTTTTAATGAAAAAGGGTGGAAAATGGGACGGTTCTCTTTTCCATTTTTTTGGAAAATGGGACGGTTCTCTTTTCCATTTTTTTATTGTATAGGGAAAATCGTAAGAATTTTCCAAAACAACAAAGTTAAGTTACATTGATTCGTGCGGTTGTGAAGCAACCTGCACATGTGGCGATGCCAATTTTCTTATATTTTTGTCGATTAAGGTCGAACGATTTTTCTTGACATTACGCTTATTTCGTAATAAAATAAGAACATGCAATAAGTATTTTAGTATTGCAAAAATTTAAAATCATATTTTTTAGATTTATAAATTTTTTCATTAATTTTTTATTCAAAAATTTTTAACTTGAATTTTTCTCAATTTCTAAAAAAAAGTTCATCAATAATTAGAATAAATTATAAATATTTATTGCAAATTTTGAGCTCTATCTTGTAAAAGCCGATACAAGGTGGTATAATAGGAGGTGAGAAAAAATATCAGGTGAATTATTAAATTTAACTAAGGATTTAGTATTTCAAGAGTTATTTGGAAAGCAGAAAAACAAAGATATTACT
>FLNV01000797.1_pt1 | contig 17421 bp, 12 predicted proteins | sample 1140351 | NCBI WGS metagenome assembly FLNV01 (sample SAMEA3878207, study PRJEB12797) | bioreactor metagenome | biome: Moose rumen | place: Sweden | collected 2011-10 | reverse complement strand
CAGCTGCTGCCGGTCCAGCGGCAACAGCGCGTCGGCCCGCGTGCCCTCGGCCGGTATCTGCCAACCCACACTGACACGCTTCTTCTTGGTCCGGCCGTGGTTGTTCTTCGTCTTAACCTCAAGGAAATGCAGGTCGCTGTCAACGTATGAACGGACGCGTATCTTCTGTCGTCCAGCGTGTCCCACCACGTGAGCTCGGTACATCTCGTAGCCAGTGGTGTCCATATATACCGTGTGGTAGGCTGCGTTGCGGCCGCCTGCCTCCGTGTCCTGCATACGATAGTCTGGCCGCGCCATCTCCAACAGCCGACAAAGCGTATCCACCGACATCACAAACTTGGTGTCGATACGGTTCATCAGCTTCACGGCGCTCATCTCTTCCAGCGAGATGGGGCGGTAGAGTGGTGTCAGTTGCTGCAGCGTCATGGTTTCCTTGCTGTTCTTACGCTATCTAAAAATGTACATCTTACATTTCGTTGGCAAAAGTACAACAAAACCGACAAACCACCAAGAATTATCCGTTAAAAATGCCGAAATGCATTTTATGCCTGATTCATGCCCACTTTCAAGATAGAAATGGGGTTGTCTTACTGCCAGATTTACTGCCAGATAACGCCAGAGCCACCACATTCTGCGCTGTATAGGCAAGTGCCACCTGCAAGTTATGCGTCACTGTCGCCAAAGTCCAGTTCCAGCTCTGTCCATCGTGGCTTCTCCGCGGGGGCGCCGCCGGCGTTTGAGACAGCCAAGCCCATCAGCCGTATAGGATGTGAGCGGCGCTCGGCGAAGCCGCTTTGCTTGTCGTAGCTATCTACTCTCTGCATCAGCTGTTTTGCCAGGGGCAGTATGTCGTCCTTGGTGCGCAGGGGGTGGTCGGCGGTGATGCTGCGGGTGATCTGCCTGAAGTCAAGGAACTTTACCTTCAGCGTCAGCGTGCACCCCTCGAAGCCAGACTTCCCTATGCGGCGCACCAGTTCCAGCACCGTATGATACAGGTGGATGGTCACTGCGGCTTTCTCGCTGATGTCTTTCTCGAAGGTTTGCTCACAGCCCACCGATTTCCGCTCCCACTCAGAGACGACGGGGCGGTTGTCTATGCCGTTGGCAAAGTCATGGAACAGCACCCCTGTCTTGCCAAACTCCTGCGTCAGGCGCTGCAGCGATGTCCGTCTCAGGTCGGCACCGGTGAAGATGCCTATCCTGTGCATCTTCTCCGCGGTCTTCTGCCCCACGCCCCATATCTTCTCCACCTTCAGCCCGGCTATGAAGGCAAGCGCACGGTCGGGGTGGATGACGGTCAGCCCGTCGGGCTTGCGCCAGTCGGAGGCTATCTTCGCCAGAAACTTGCAGTAGCTAACCCCGGCCGAAGCCGTCAGTCCTGTGGTCTCGCGTATGCGCTGTTTGATTTCTCGCGCTATATCGACGCCAAGCTCCATGCCACGTTTGTTCTCCGTCACGTCGAGGAATGCCTCATCGAGCGAGATGGGCTCGACCAGGTCGGTGTAGTCGCGGAAGATGTCGTGCAGCTGTGCCGACACCTCCTTGTATCGCTGGAAATGCGGTTCCACCACTATCAGCTGCGGACACAGGCGCTTGGCCAGCTGTACAGATTGCGCGGAGTGAACACCGAACCGCCGGGCCTCATAGCTGGCCGTTGACACCACGCCACGCTCTGCATCGTGCCCCACCGCTATAGGCCTGCCCCTCAGCTGCGGATTGTCGCGCTGTTCCACCGCTGCAAAGAACTGGTCCATATCAACATGAATAATCTTCATCGCCGTGCTGAACCGAAGAACATCGTTATGTTGGCTGCCGCTGCCTACGCGAAGCCCGCCCACAGCGGGACAGGGCGCGCGGCCTCACTTGACCTCGTTTGCCAGAGCCTTGCCTTCCTTGTAGTCGAGTATGTTCTGCAGGGTGGTGAGGGCGATGTTGTGTACAGCCTCACTGGTGAAGAAGGCCTGGTGCGAGGTAACAATCACGTTGGGCATCATGAGCAGCAGGGCCAGCTTGTCGTCGTCGATCATCTTGTCCGAGCGGTCCTCGTAGAAATAGTTGGCTTCCTCCTCATAGACGTCGAGGGCGGCAGAGCCTACCTGGTGCGAGCGCAGTCCGTCGATGAGGTCAGCGGTCTTTATGAGCTTGCCGCGACCGGTGTTAATAATCATCACGCCGAACTTCATCTTCGTGATAGAGTCGCTGTTGATGATAAACTCCGTCTCCTTCGTCAGCGGGCAGTGGAGCGAGATTATGTCCGACTGCTCGTATAGCTCGTCGAGCGACACTATTTTCACCTGGTGTTCGCGGGCAAAGGCCTCGTCGGGATAGAGGTCGTAGGCCAGCACGTTCATGCCGAAGCCGCGTAGAATCTTCACCAGTTCCTTCGCTATCTTGCCCATGCCTACGAGGCCGACGGTCTTGCCGTACATGTCAAAGCCAAGCAGCCCACCCAGGCGGAAATTGCCCTCACGGGTGCGATAGACCGAGCGATATACCTTGCGGTTCAGGGCCAGCATCAGCGTGACGGCATACTCTGCCACGGCGTGTGGAGAATAGGCGGGCACACGTACCACGCGAATTCCGAACCGCTTGGCGGCCTGAATATCCACGTTGTTGAAGCCCGCACAGCGCAGGGCTATCAGCTTGACGCCATAGCCTGCCATGCGCTCTATCACACGCGCGTCACACTCTGCATTGACAAAGATGCAAACAGCCTCAGCGCCCTGAGTCAGAGAGACGGTGTTCATGCTGAGGCGCTCCTTGTAGTAGAGTATCTCAAAGCCAAAGGGTTGGTTCACCTTGTCGAAATTCTCGCGGTCGTAGCTCTTCGCATCGAAGAAAGCAATTCTTGTTGCCATGTTTCTTTCCTCCAATTTATTGATAGATGTTGCTAATTCGCTGCAAAGATACGAAATTTGCCGCAAACACCGAGCATTCTCACCACATATTTACTATTGCTTAGTAGTTTGGGGCAAGTTGGTTTATCTTTTTTGAAAATAATTTGGATTTTTTTTGGTGAATTCAAGAATACCATGTACTTTTGCAAACGGTTTGGGGGAGAAATCCCGAGCCGATGATGCATTAGCTTATTATTTCGCACTTGACAGAAAAGACGTGAGAAATCTAATTTGGAATAGTTCGATTTAAGAAGCAAAGGGATAGGCCGGAAAGGGTCTTCCTCTCTACAAGTATTAGCTATGCACGCGTCTATGGCGTGGTTGCATTCTTGTAATTGTAGAGAGGGGTTCCAAAATTCTCACGTCTGCCCCTTGGGTCAAGTGCATGGGAATGGAAAATGGAACGTTACAGAAAGTGGTTCGTGGTTAGAAGCCAGCCCATTATCGGGACAAGGCGATGCGGAGATAACCATTACAGCACAGCCAAATGAGTCAACCTCAGGACGCTCTGCCTACATAACGATACGTGGAGGGGATATGGAATCAAGAGTACAGGTGTATCAAAGGGGCAAAACAATAGCGGACAATTAAGCGAATGACTCGTAGGCATACGCTCCTGCTGTCTCTGCTGCATTTTCTGGTGGACGGAATCTGCGCCTGCGGAGTGATGTTGATGTCGCATCAGATTGTCAGCGACATCGAGGCATACGGGATGATTGTACTCTACAACGTGCTGGCCTTTGGAACCCAGCCGCTGACAGGCCGTTGGGTTGATAAAGATGGTGTATGTACACGTGGATTGAACTTGGCAGCATCTCTCCTCACCGCTGGTGCACTGGTCAGTTCAATATCCACATACCATACCATCTTCATAGCCGTTCCGGGAGCCATTTTGCTTGGCATGGGCAACTCTTTTTTCCATGTCTATGGCGGTAAATACGTGGCAGTAGTATCTCGCAATGACATCCGAGCTATGGGTGTCTTTGTATCCACGGGGGCTGTTGGTCTGGCAATAGGTATTGGTTTCAGCAGCCCAATGCTATTGGTGGCGTTCCTCCTTAGCTTTCTTGCGCTGTCATGTCTTCATGTGTACAATGCCTACAGACAGAAAAAAAATATCATGACGATACATGCTGACTATTGGCAAACATCCGAGCAGCCCTTATCCTCCGTCTCAATTATTTTTCTTTCCTGTTTGATGCTGGTTGTGGCAGGTCGTGCATTTATAGGCGAAAGCGTACCTTCCCTTCATCGGGGGCTTCATTCGATGGGCGCCCCCTGGTTGATGATCATGGTAAGTGTCATAGTCATGGTAGGCAAGGCGGCAGGCGGCTTTCTGTCCAAAAGGTGGGGCGTGAGAAATGTGTTCTATGTCTCGATGCTGCTTGGCGGCACGACCTTCCTGATGTGCCCGTGGCACGATGGATTCGTTCTGGCTACATTGTTTCTCATCAATCTCTCCATGCCCTGTACTCTTTACTGGGCCACAAAGGCCGTTCCTGGACGTGAGGGATGGACTTTTGGACTGCTGGCGATGGCTCTTTTGCCTGGTTTTCTGTTAGGTAATCTTACCAAACACGATGCTACTTGTCAGGCATTGTTAGTGCCGCTCATGGCTACCATACTCCTTGAGAGCTTAATACTGCTCTGTATGCGGGAACGTCGGTGGCTGGTGCTTGCTGTTTCTGTTCTGCTCAACATCCTTACCAATGTGCCACTAAACATTTTCGTAATGGCTTATGAGGTTGCTTCTCCTTTACATGTAATTGGGCTGGAATGTTTAGTTGTGGCTGTAGAGTTCATAGGGTATTGGCTGGTCCTTCATGACTGCCACAAGGCATTCAAGTACAGTTCCTGTGCAAATATATTCAGCGCCCTTGTCGGATTTTTTTCCCAACTCCTTTTTTAATCAACCAGTTCGGGTAACATATCAATTATGCAGTTGGAAAAGAATATCCTCCCAGTTGCACTTCATTCTCTTTGCATCACGTCTGATTTATTTCTGATGCGCAAGACTCGATGTCAATGCCCGCATTAGAAAACTTTAACACAACTATCCACCTGTAGAATCGAGTATTTTCGAGCAAACAACAAATGGCAGAGAAAAATGCCATTCTGTGGCGCACTTTCTATATTGCAGTATGTCAGACTGTTGGCAAAACAACTGTCATTTCACCACACAACTGGAGCCCCATTACACCGCAACGGAGGCCCCGTTACACTGCAGCGGAGGCCCCATTGAGTTGCAATGGAGGCCCTTTTACGATGTAACGGAGGCCCAGATGCGATGGAGCGGAAAAACCGTTGCCGCACACAGGTATAAAAATCCGTCGGTCTGTGGCACAAATTTCCACAGCCGACGGATTTTTCCTCTCTAATTATGCAGAAAACTTTTTAGGTGCCTGCAAAGTTTGGCCTAATCGCGTTTTTCTGTCTTTATGTTTTGCGTTTAGCGGGAAAAGACGTAATTTTGCAGCCGATTATGAATATATACCAATACCCGGAAACAAAACAGTGGGCCGAGATATGCCGCCGCCCACACTTAGACTATACCCAGCTGAACAGCACGGTGGCAGGCATACTGTCTGATGTGCGCCAGCGGGGTGATGTAGCCGTCAGGCAGTATGAAGCCCAGTTCGACCATGTGGAACTGCAGCAGCTGGCCGTTGGCGAGCAGGAGTTTGACGAGGCAGAGCGCCTTGTGTCGCAGGAGCTGAAGGATGCCATCCGGCTGGCATGGCAGAATATATACACATTCCATTCTGCCCAGCTGCATACGGCCGAGGACGTGCTGGTGCAGCCTGGCGTGCGTTGCTGGCAGCGCCTCATGCCCATAGACAAGGTGGGCCTGTATGTGCCAGGCGGAACGGCACCGCTGTTCTCCACGGTTCTTATGCTGGCCACACCTGCCGTCATTGCAGGCTGCCCAGAGGTGGTGCTGTGTACGCCACCGGCCCGCGACGGGCGTGTCAATGCCGCCGTGCTGGTGGCGGCCAGACAGGCTGGTGTGAAGCAGATATACAAGGTGGGCGGTGTGCAGGCCATCGGAGCCATGGCATACGGCACAGAGACGATACCCAAGGTATATAAGATATTCGGACCGGGCAACCAGTATGTCATGGCAGCCAAGCAGCAGGTGTCGCTTGGCGACGTGGCCATAGACATGCCTGCAGGCCCGAGCGAGGTGTGCGTCGTAGCCGACGCAAAGGCCAACGCCGTCTTCGTGGCGGCCGACCTGCTGTCGCAGGCTGAGCATGGCGTTGACTCGCAGGTCATGCTCATCACCACATCTGAGGACATGCTTACGCTGGTGCAGCGCGAGCTGGACCGACAGATAGAGCTGCTGCCGCGCAAGGAAATAGCCCGACAGTCGCTTGGCAACAGCCGCCTGGTGGTGGTCAGCAACAGTCGGGAGGCCATAGAGCTGGCCAACACATACGCCCCGGAACACCTGATACTGCAGACCGAAGACTATCATCATCTGGTGCTTCAGGTGCGCAATGCGGGCTCAGTGTTCCTCGGCCCATGGGCCTGCGAGAGCGCCGGGGACTATGCCAGCGGCACCAACCACACCCTGCCCACCCACGGACATGCCGTTAGCTATGGGGGCGTAGCCCTCGACAGCTTCTGCCACCGTGTCACTTTCCAGGAGTTGCAGCCCGAGGGTGTTGAGAAAATAGGCAGTGCCGTGGTTGCCATGGCTGAGGCTGAGGGACTGCAGGCTCATGCTCAAGCCATGAGGGTAAGGATGAAAGGGAAGAATGAAGAATGAAGAATGAAGAATGATGAATGATGAATGAAGAATGATGAATGAAGAACTGTTTTGCCTGTCACGCCTGCTGCGACCAAACATAGCGTCGCTGGCACCATACAGCTGTGCCCGCAATGAGTTTCAAGGCCGGGAGGCGCGTGTCTTCCTCGATGCCAACGAGAACCCGTACAACGCACCGCTTAACAGATACCCCGATCCGTTGCAGCTGCAGCTGAAGTCGGCCCTGGCCCGTCTGAAGGGCGTGGAGGCCGACAACATCTTCCTTGGCAACGGCAGCGACGAGGCCATCGACTTGGCCTATCGCTGCTTCTGCCGACCAGGTGTGGACAATGTTGTGGCCATTGAGCCAACATACGGCATGTATCGCGTCTGTGCCGACATAAACGATGTGGAGTACCGTACCGTCCTGCTTGACGAGCGCTATCAGCTTTGCGCCGAGACGCTGCTGGCGGCCACCGATGCCAACACCAAGATAGTGTGGCTTTGCTCGCCAAACAACCCTACAGGCAACTGTCTGCTGCGCAACGAGGTGATGAAAGTCATTACGTCTTTCCACGGAATTGTAGTCGTAGATGAAGCCTACGGCGATTTCTGTTCGGAGCCCTCGCTGAGACATCAGCTGGCAGCCCACCCTAACCTGGTGGTACTGCAGACCATGAGCAAGGCATGGGGCTGTGCTGCCATACGATTGGGCATGGCTTTCGCCTCGCGCGACATAATAGATGTATATAACAAGGTGAAATATCCATATAACGTCTCGCTGCCAACGCAGCAGGCCGCCCTGGAACAGCTGAAAGATCCCTTCCAGACTGACAAGTGGGTGCGTCAGCTACTGTCTGAGCGCCAGCAGCTGATGCAAGCCTTTGGCGAACTGCCCATCACGCAGAAGGTATTCCCCAGCGATGCCAATTTCTTCCTGACAAGGGTCAAGGACGCGCAACGTGTATATGACTATCTGATAGAACAGGGTATCGTGGTGCGCAACCGCTCGCGTGTCACCCTATGCAGTGACTGTCTGCGAATAACCGTGGGCACGCGCAGCGAGAATACGGAGCTGATAGGAGCCCTGAGAAGATTGAAAATTGAAGATTGAAGATTGAAAATGATAACTGATAACTAATAATTATAGTTACTTATGAAGAAAACAACATTGCTTACGATGATGGCTACGGCTGTCATGGGCTTAGGCCTGGCTGGCTGCAACAATGCCAGACAACAGAAAGCTGTTCAGACAGCGACTGAGCAGCAGGCCGAGACTACACAGAACGACACGCCGTCAGTGGCAGAAGAGGGGCAGATGGCACCCGACTTCACCTTGCAGGACATAGACGGGCAGAACTTTACGCTGAGCAGCCTGAGAGGAAAGACAGTGGTACTCGACTTCTGGGGCTCATGGTGCCCGTGGTGTCTGCGTGGACTGCCGAAAATGAAGGAATACTATACCAAGTACAGTGGACAGCTGGAGATTGTGGGTATAGACTGCAAGGATGACGAGAACGACTGGAAGACATGTGTGCGCGAGAACCAGATACCATGGAAGCATGTCTATAACTCCGACGACGAAGACAGCCTGCAGCGTGCATATCGCCTGGAGGGCTATCCACACAAGGTGGTCATCGACAAGGACGGCCGTGTGCTGAAGATGTTTGTGGGTGAGGTGCCTGAGTTCTATACCTACCTTGACGAACTGTTGGGGGCATAGAAACATTGAACATTGAACATTAAACATTAAACATTGAACATTAAACATTGAACATTAAACATTAAACATTAAACATTAAACATTTAACATTTAACATTGAGCATTAAACAAGAAAAGCCGCGTTCTTCCGTGTTTTTCCATGCCTAAGCCCGATTTGTGTCAAACACTAAAATAGTTGGGAATGTACTTGCAAAAAAATGTAAAGGAATTGGGGCGCACAAATGCGGAAAACTTAAAAAGTGCTAAACGAAAGCCGATTTTGTCGAAAATGTTTGGAATATCCAACTATTACCCGTACCTTTGCAAGTGGAAAAATTAATGAGAATGGTTTACTTGCAGGAGCAGCAAGTTTAAATCTATATTTTTTTAATCATTTTCCAAAGATTGTTTGGCCTCAAACCCGTCTGTGAAGATAGGTTTGAGGTGTTTTTTTTGCTCCTACTCGCCATTGCTGGCTGGTAGGAGCTTGATGTAGAACAGGTTGCGCACGTCGGCTTTGGTCAGCTCATGGTCGCCAGCCTGCAGTGTGGTTGTCAGGATATGACTGTCGCTGGTCATCTTCACTCCGTCAACCTTTATCGAGCCTGTCTCGGTGTCGCCAAAGTATAGCGAGAGCGTCATTGTGGCTGTGGTGGTGAAGCGAATGTAAGTAGATTGCTCCATTTTCAGGCATGTAGTGAGGACAGTGCCGTCCTCCAGCGTGCACTGGCCTTTCGAGTTTGAGCCATTGCCGTTGACGGTGAAGAACGAATTGGAGGGATTGCCCGACTTGTCAAAGCTGCACGTGATGGTGCCGTCGTGATTGACGTCGCCGCCCTGTTCGCCTCCGCCCTGTTCGCCTCCCTGCTCTCCTGTCTCTTCGCCAAAGAAGCTGACGAACTCGGAGGTATAACTATCAATCAGGTCGGACAACTGGCTGTCAACGGCCGAGTCGGTATCGTCATTGCCCACGTTGTCCTTGAAGGTATAGCTCACGTCGCCATGGTTCATACGTCCTGCGCCGTAATAGCCCGTGACCTGTTCGGGAACGTCGGCCGCCTCGTCGGCCTGATAGGCATACATCAGCGTGGCATCGGTGTCGAAGTTGTTGTACTTGGTGCCTCCAACCCTGGCAACTTCTGTCTCTGGTACGGCCTCGTAGCGTGTTTCCGTCTCGTATGCGTCATAGCCCGTGGTGGCTGGCACCCCCTGGATGTAGTAGCGGAAGTTTGTGGCGGTACGGTCCATGTAGTTGCCGTACGCTTTTATCATACCGCCGTCCTCGCCAGAGAAAGTGCCGCTGCCCAGGGCATCGGTGCCCTGCTGCGAACATAGTATAGGTTTCTTGGTCTTGAGGAAATAATTGTTCTCTACGAAGACGCTGGCACCCGACGTGGCTCCAACGCCATACTTGGCACAGTTGTCGAAGTAGTTGTTCCATACATGTACGCTCATGGTGCGCACGCGTGGGTGGCGCGAATCGCTGTGGTCGAACCAGTTGTGGTGGTAGCTGATGTAGTTTGGTCCACTCTCGCTCTTCATTCCGAACATATTCGACTTACCTGTGTCCCAGAAGCGACAGTGATCCACAGTTACGTACTTCGAGTCTGACTTGACATCCACCGCGCCGTCGCCCTTGGCATGGTCGCCCGAACCGGCCTTGCCGTAGAAGACGTCGATGTTGTGAATCCAGATGTTTGAGTTGTCGGTATCGAGCGAAATGCCGTCGTCCATGCAGCGCATAATGCCCAGATTGCGGAACTCCACGCTCCTGGCGTTGCGGCAGAGGAAACCGAAGCCGTGTATCGTGGCGTCGTCGCCAATGCCCTCGATGGTGATGTTCAACTCGCTGTCGGCCTTCTTACCCTTTATCTGTATGCCCTCTTCCGACGAGCTGAACGAGTCCATGTCGCTTGCCGTCAACTTGCCTATGATGCGCACGGCCAGCGGGGTGGTGTCGTAGCCCTTCTGGTATGCATCGATTATTGCCTGCAGACCAGTACACTCGGTTATGCCACCCTTGCTGTTGGTCACAACTGAGCATGTAACGGTCTTTGCCGTGCTCTTTGTCACATACAGTACGCGCGCGCCAGCCTTCAGCGTGCCATTGTCGTTGTATGCTCCCACGCCGCTCCAGTTCTTGTGGGCAAAGCCCTCGCGACTGTAGCTGCTCACGTTGATGTGTGTGGCCACATTGGCGGCTGCGGTCATCTCGTTGCCGTCGGCATCTATAGGCACGATACGCAGCTGATAACCGTAGGCTGAGGGCAGGCCCACCACATCTACGCGGCCGTATGTGCCATAGTTGCGCACCAGCTGCTGATCCACGCGTATGAAGTCAGGGTATGGCCCGCCCGCTACATAGGCATTGTAGCCCTTGGCTCCGTCGAACAGTTCAAACTTTGCGTATGCAGACTCGCACCATCCACTTGCCTCGGTTATCTTGACGCAGCCCGCTGGATTGGACAGCATGGCCGATAGTGGCTGTGTGGCTTTCAGAAAGCGCATGTTCTTCAGGTTGGCTGCCATATCTGTGAGGTTGCCAACGGTCAGTGTGGCTGTACCTCCGTCCAGGTCGATGGCAGTCAGGTCGTCAGCGTTGTAGTATGTGGTCGTTCCGTCGTAGCTGGTCACAACGAGCTGGTCGTGTGTGGCATCGCGCTGTGGATAGCCAGCTGTCTGCGCTGTTGCAGCTATGCCCGCCAGGGCAAGTATAGCATTTGACAGTAACAGTCTTTTCATGATTTCAGTCCTCCTGTGTCATTATTTCACCACTTGCTTTTTCCCGCCCACAATGTAGATGCCCTTGACCGTGTGGTCGGCACGGGTGCGCTGTCCGTTCATGTTATATACGGCATCAGCCTGCTGTCCTGCTTCACGTTTCGCTGCTGCAGTCTCGTCTATGCCGGCGCCCGTTTCCTCCTTGAAGTTGATGTTCAGGGCCTTCAGGTTGCAGTCGGCCTCCGTCTGGTCGGCGAATGTCAGGTGCAGCCTGTCGCCTGTCAGGGTGATGTGTTTCACCTGCTTGTCAGTGGCGGTGCCATTGACGGTAACCGTCTGCAGATCGTCTGCCTGGATACCAATACTCACGCCAGCAAATAACATCAGTGTCAGAAATGTCTTCTTCATTTCACTATTTTACAATTATACTATTTTATATTACACTATTTTACTGCTATCAATTTTGCAATTTCCGTTTGTAACTGCCCTGTCGTCGTTGTAGGGGACGGAGTAGTTACTGGCCAGATGGCAGTAGGAACTGCACCTGCTTGAACTGGTAGCATCTCATCTGGCCAGTGTCGTCGCGCAGCAGAAGTGTGCCTTGGTCGTCCACGCCAGCCGTCTCGGCCATGAAGGTGCCGTTGGCATCGCGATAGCGGTGCATTCCGCTGCGACGGTACAGGTGGCGTCGGTAGGCGGCCCTGGTCGCCTCTGGTTGTCCCACATTAATACTATAGCGGTGCAGCAGGTCCTGCAGCAACAGGTCGTCGGTCAGCAGGTCGGGTGCTATGCTGCCCGTCTGGCATAGCGAGACGGGATTTGGTGCGTCGCTCACGAAGTGCTGCTGGTAGATGTTCAGCCCCACGCCGCTGATACATCTGCGTATCTCGCTACCATGCAGGTCACACTCTATCAGTATGCCGGCCAGCTTCGAGTCGCGCCAGTAGATGTCGTTGGGCCATTTTATGGTGAAATCCTGGTCGCTGGCCGCCGGGCTGGCAGCGGCAGCGGCATCGCGCACGGCCACAGCCATAGCCATCGAAAGCAGATACTGTCCAGAGGCGCTGACGCCAGTGGGGTGTGTGAGCAGCGAGAAGGTCAAGTTGCTGTCAGGCTCGCTTTCCCATTTGTTGCTGCCCTGGCCCTGCCCGTCTGTCTGGCATCGTGCCACCACGCACAGGTCGAAGCCCGTGTCATCGTGCCTGCGCAGCCACGCGTTGGTGCTGTCTGTCTGATCCAGATGGATTATCTTGATAATTGACAATTGATAATTGATAATTGACAATTGTTATACATCTAAACTCTCAGTTCTCACCTCTCAGCTCTCGTCTTCCTTTGTAACGTAGCGTTTGTAGTAGGCAATGATGATGGTGGTTGCGGGCAGCGCTATTATCAGACCGATGAAGCCCAGCAACGCCCCCCATACCGATAGCGACAGCAGCAGTATGGCAGGATTGAGCCCCATGGCCGAGCCCATCACCTTGGGTGTTACAACCATGTCGATGATAATCTGCACGATGAGGAACACGGCCAGAGCCATGACCAGTATCAGCCAGAAATTCTGCCCCGTGTCGGCCGCCTTCATCAGTGCCAGTATGACGGTGGGAATCAGGGCCAGCGAGTGCAGGTATGGCACCAGGTCGAGTATGCCTATCAGTATGCCAAGACCAATGGCCATGGGAAAGTCGATGATGGTGAAGCCTATGCAGAACAGCACACCCATGATGAGTGCCACAAGTCCCTGTCCGCGTATGTATGCGTTGAGAGCCTTCTCCACGTCGGTGGCCAACGTCTGCCAGAATGGCCGCACTTTCTTTGGGAACATGCGGATAAAGCCCTTTGACAGCGTCTCATAGTCCATCAATATGAAGAACATGTACAGCAGAGTGATGGCCGAGGCCACTATGCTTATCAGCACCGAGGCCGTCTGACCCAGCACGCCCCATACGCGGGGCAGGGCCTCCTTCAGCAGCTCACGGAAATCGTGGCTCTGGAAGAAGTCTGTCAGCAGCTGCTGGTTCTGCTGCACCCACTGCTGTATCTGTGCCGCCAGATTGCCCATGGGCAGTTGGGTGTCCAAGTAGGTCTTAGCCAACATTCCCAGCTTCTCTGCCTGTGCTACCAGCGGCGGCACTATGGCCCACACCACGCCGCCCAGCACAGCCGTTACAAGTATCATGGCCACAAATATGCTCAGTGCGCGACTGCGCAGCCGCGCCTTGTATTGCAGCAGCCTGACCAGCGGATAGACCAGATAGGCCAGGAACCAAGCTATGAAGAAAGGCAGCAGCACATCGCTCAGATAGCGCAGCACCATCCATGCCAGCAGCACAGCTCCGGCCATGGACAGTCCACGCAGAAAGCGGTCTAATGGGGCATTGTCTGTTTTCATTCTATAATGTTTAATACTCAATGTTTGACGTTCTGCCTGTAGCATTCTCGGCACAGCGGCTCATACTCTTGCGTCTCGCCCAGCATGACGCGTCGCTCGCCTGCCACCTTGCGGTGGCTTATGTACGCCTGGGCTCCGCAGCGCACGCAGATGGCATGCACCTTGGTCACGTCGTCGGCTATGGCACACAGCTGCGGCATGGGGCCGAAAGGCTCGCCGCGGAAGTCCATGTCCAGCCCGGCCACTATGACCCGCACGCCGCGGTTGGCCAGCTCGTTGCATACACGCGGCAGCCCCATGTCCAAGAACTGCGCTTCGTCTATTCCCACCACGTCAATCTCGGACGACAGTAGCAGGATAGCGTCGCTCGAGTCGATGGGTGTTGAGCGTATGGCGTTGTGGTCGTGGCTTACCACGTCCTCGTCGCTGTAGCGGGTGTCAATGGCTGGCTTGAATATCTCCACGGCCTGATGGGCAAACTGGGCACGGCGCAGTCTGCGTATCAGCTCTTCGGTCTTGCCCGAGAACATCGAGCCACACACCACCTCTATGCGGCCTCTCAGGGTGCGTTCGCCCTGTCTGTTGTCTGTAAGCATGGTTCTTATCTTATGTGTTTCTTACCGCCTGTGATGGTCACTCCGCCGCGTGTGCCGTTGCCTGTTATGGCGCGTCCGCTCAGGTCGTATGCGGTGCCGCTCGTTACCTTGTCGGCAGTGTTGGGCGTGTCAATGCCGTCGGTCAGGCTGGCTATGGCACTGATTTCCGAAGGCTGCAGTGCGTAGTTGTATATGCGCACGTCGTGCAGGCGGCCGTGCAGAAGCGGGTCGGCTGCAAACTGCGAACGCCCCAGATAGCAGAAAGCGGGCATGATGTCGCTGGGACGCAGCGTAATCTCAGTGGTTGTGGCCAGTTGCTGGCCGTCCATGTATAGCGTTACGGAGTCGTCGGCCATGGTCAGGGCCACGTGGTGCCAGCCGAAGCCTGTCAGCGCTTTGGTGGCCGTCAGTTGCTGCTCGCTTTCGCCGTTCTTTATGGCGAAGCGCATGCGCTGGCTGTCGCCTGTGCGCGGGGTGAGGAAGAGGTAGTGGTCGGTGTCGGTGCCGAAGTCGAACAGCCGCTGCCAGTTGTTGCCGCCTTGCCAGTATATCCATGTGCAGAAGGTCATCTGTCGTGATGAGCCAACGATGGCTGGCAGCTGCACAAACTGCGACGAGCCGTCGAGCTGAATGGCTCGCCGCAGTGTAGAACCGTCCGATGTCACGTCGGCTGACACGAAAGCTGGCGCGGTCAGCGCAGCGGCATGGTTGCCCAGCCCTGACATATCGTCAAGGGTGTCCGTTTCGACAAACAGGCTGGCCAGCAGCGAGTGTTCGCCCGTCGGCGTGGCTGCAGCCACGTCGGTCGGCTCAGAGTGGTTGTACGACTTGTCGCGTGCCATCACCTTATAGTAGTATGTGGTGCCAGCCACGGCCGTGTTGTCTATATATTCGCTTCCGGTCAGTCCGCGGTTGATAGTGTGCCACTGCTGGCGGTCAGTGCTGCGCAGCACGGTGTAGCTATCGACGTCGCGCGTCTCCGACGGCTGCCATTGCAGGCTGACACCCGACGGCAGTGCCGTGGCCACCAACTGCGATGGTGCTGCCGGTGCTATGCTGTCATACACCACGCGCTGTCCTACCAGCACCCACTGCTGCAGCATGTCGCCTGTGAACGCTGCCTGCTCGGTCTTGCGGCCGGAAAGGCGCTGCTGCCGGTCGGTGCCGGGCAGCACCTGCAGGTATAGGCCGCTATGCATGGAGCGGATGAAGAAGGCCCCCTGGCCAGCATACTCCAGACACCACTGCTCGTTCACGCCGTAGCTGCCATTGTATGAGATAATGCCGCCACCAGGCTCTAAGCTCCAGTTCAGAACGTCCATCGCCATATTGTTGGCGGTAGTCAGTGTCCACACATTGCGATCGCCAACCACCGTGGCAGGCAGCTTGGCCAGCGTCCACAGCTGGTTCTTGTTCGACAGGCTTGACGTGGCTTGGTTAACGGTGCCGCCACTGGTTGCCGAGCCTGTCAGCATCAGGCCACTGTAGCGGTTCGCTATACGGTAGATGCCCTCGGTTATGTTGGGCATTATGTCTTCGCCATCCTGTATGGTCACGTGACCCTCTGCATTGACCTGTCCCTTCTGGTATCCTGTGCCTCCGGGTATGGTATATACATACTCGCGGGTAGGTCCCACGCCGTCGTACCACACCTCGTGAGTGGGCTCGCAGAAGCGGAAGCTGGTGGTAACGGCCTGGCGCTCGCTGGTGCCCACGAAGCCCTTCACGCGCCTCTCGCCTGGCATGCCCTCTCTGACCGGCATGCGGAAGACGCTGGCTGCCGTCCAGTTGGCTCGGTTCTCGGCATAGCCTAAGCGCTCGCCGCGCGTGGCCCGCATAAACTCTGAGCGCGTGTGCTCGCATGTGCCCCACCAGATGCCCTGTGTCATGCCATACTGCGAGGCCACCATTGGCTCTATTATGTTGTGCATCTCGTCCAGCACACCCTGCTTGTCTTCAGCAGCCACGTGGGTGAAGAAATTGGCAAAGTTGTCAAACGAGCCTGCCAACTGATGTGTGTTGCCCTGGTCGAGATATTCCTTCAGGTAGTCGAACCATGGGGCGGCCTGGTCGTCGTTGAGCGTATTGCCACCAGAGAGCAGCACCGGTCCGAAGCTGCTGTCTTCGCGTATGGACTTGCACACGGCCAGAAAGTCAGCTTTACTACCCTGTCCCCAGCCGAAGTCGGGCTCGTTGAAGGGCGAGACGCTGACCACCTGCAGTCCCTGCTGTTCCACTCGCTGCTTGTGCAGACGTATCATCTTGGCCCATCGCTGGCCGTAGAGTGTGCTGTTCGACACCTTGTACCAGCTGTTCACCAGGTCATCGTCGCCTGTGTCGGCACCCAGGTTCACCTTGGCCTGGGGCGTATGGCGCAGCACGTAGCTGACGCGTTCGTCCAGCTTTGATATTTGGTCGTCGCCAAGCACGTCCGACTCTACACTCGCCGTAGCTCGGAAGCCTACGCGTATGATGTCAATCATGTCCTGTCCTGCAAAGTTGGCACCACGCTGCAGATTGCCTTCTGACAGCCAGCACAGGTCCAGGCCCCACGAAATGCGTGGCAGCGTCAGACCAGTGTCAGCCATGCGGAAAGGCACGTCTGTATTGGCTACAGCCCAGGCCTTGGCACCAGTGGCACCCGATGTCTGTGCCGTGGCAGTTCCACCTACATACCAACTGCATGCCATCAATGTGAAAATAGCGGCTCGTAAGTCCTTCATGGTAATGTTAGATTATCAATTGTCAATTGTCAATTATCAATTCTCAATTATTTTCACGCCAGCTCCAAGTCGAACAGCTGTCTGAGTTGTTCCACGGCGGGATTGTCCTTGCTCATCAGTTCATACTGCTCTACGCGGGTCAGTATGCGCTCCTGTTGCTGTTGTGCTGCGAGTGTGATGGTCAGCGTTATGCCCTTGTGGTTCAGGTCGCGTCTCAGTGTAGCGGCTATGCTGCCTTTTATGTGTTCCATCTCGGCACGCACCTGCTCGTTGGCCACCTCTACGGTCACCTGCGGCAGTTGTGTTATCTGTGGCAGCATGTTCTTCATGCGTGCCGCTATGCCACTCAGTCGTTGTGGCATGCGGTTGCACATCGAGAGCCACTGGCGTTGCAGCTCCTCCTGTGTGAATGCAGTGTCGGTCGCCTGCACGGCCTCATCGGCCGCCGGTGACTGCTGCTGACTGTTGGTCAGTGGTGTGGCTGCGACGGCGGACGCCTTCGGCGCCTCGGCCATCTGTTTCAGCTGACTCCACGAGTGACCCAGCTGGCCCAGTCGCAGATGTGGTGCGCTGTTGTTAGGACGTTCCGCGCTGGGCGCGGTTGCAGGGGTGGCCGCAGGAGCTGCGGTTGCAGGGGCT
>FLNV01001078.1_pt1 | contig 17490 bp, 17 predicted proteins | sample 1140351 | NCBI WGS metagenome assembly FLNV01 (sample SAMEA3878207, study PRJEB12797) | bioreactor metagenome | biome: Moose rumen | place: Sweden | collected 2011-10 | reverse complement strand
CTCGACGTTGTCTCTTCTTATCCAGCCAACTCATGTTATACCAATGGATACTACGGGTGTTGGACGTTTTTGTTACCTTTCCGGTGAGTGCATCCATCGGACAGAAATAGTCTGCTGCATAGATAGTAGTATCGGCTACCTGTTGCGTACTGCCATCATTCTTCATTCCGTGCTTCAACAGCAGATCCGTTACCAACGGAATCATTGAGTAGGGGTTATAACTCCCATCTTCCTTATAAAAAGGAAGATCTTTGTAAGCTGTGAGGATCTCATTATATAGCGGATGACCTTTCGGTGCACCAAGACACAAACCCGGTGCCACCTTCTGTATGCCCTCGTTGTTTGCCGTTTCCCAACCCATGAAAGCACCTTTTGAGATGATATCATTCATCGGTCGAATCACCTCCACATCCGTATCGAAATAAACACCCCCTTCTTCATACAGCACCTTGAAACGTACATAGTCACTGACAAATGCGTATTTCTTGGCCTTGTAGGCTTCCCGGGTGTAGGGAAGGATCTCAATATCAAAGTTATCTTCGTTCCACTCCTTGATCTCATAGTCAGGCAGAAACTTCCTCCAAGAAGCGATGCACTTCTGTGCATCAGCAGGTAAAGGGTTCCTGCCGAACCAACAGTAATGGATGATTTTGGGAATCATTTCTTTTGTTTATAACCGATAATATATTGAGAAAAAGGTAACTTACTAATGCCCCATACTAAGACAAAAGATAGAATGCTTGTGAGAAGTATGGTAAAAATTATCTGTATGACACCTCCGTAGGCTGAGATGAAACTGCTTTTCCACAGAATTCCTCGCATGATGAATATGTGTACGAGGTATATGCCAAAGCTACAGTTGCTTAAAAATGTTATCCACTCGTGCTTAGGGATGCGTTCATTCATACTTTGGAACATACAGAACCAACCGATGCACATCATTACGATGAATATGCTCTGATACCAAAATACTTTATAGAAATCAACGGGGGTATGGGTAATTTTAAAAACAGAAGCAATTACGATAGGGACAACAAATAATAGTGCGACTTGCCATCCTTTTAATTTGGGGCGGTAAGTATGAAGGTAATACCCAAACAAGAAATATCCGGCATAGCCGCTGAAATAATATAAAATCCCAGTTCTTGATTCATTGACCTTGACAACCATCTCCAACAAAGGATAACAAAGAGTAATACCCCATAATAGAAGTACCCACTCAATTTCTCGCTTTGATGCCTTTTGCAACCATGGAGAAATAATAGGGGCAAGAAGATAAAGCCCAATAAGTGTGTACATAAACCACAATATGCTGTGTCCTCGATTTGTAAATGGAATCGAGAAGATCTGTTTTATTAAATCATCAAGAGTCATATTTGTGGTAAACATCTTTAAGAGGAGATAAAATAGCGTCCAGAAAAGAGTTGGGAAGACTACCTTTGTCAATCTTTTCTTCAGAAACTTGTCAGTTGACTCTATAATGGGGAGTATTAGGGCACCGCTCACCATGAAAAACAATCCTATACCAGGAGCAGTCAACAGGCTGATTGTAGATAGAATATTTCCATTTGTACCAACATTTGGCATCGGAGCATGCATGGTTATTACACATAAACAGGCAAAGGATCTTACAGCATCCATCCAATACTCCCGATTAGTATTATTCTCCATTATTTTGAACAATCGTTTTAGTAGCCTTTTACAGCATTAGATGCCGCTTCTTGACAGATTTTTGCATTCTCATCAGTAACATGAACATTTCCAGCCTTTACTCGATACGTATTACCAATAATGCTAGTTTGATATATAGTTGATATTAATGACTCATACCATGTACATGCAGCTGTATATCTTCCTGCGCCATAATCAAGGTGGTAACCGTCACGAGTGAGGTCTAATGGAGGATTGTTCACATATGTATTTCTCAATTGCTGAATAGCTATACCTGTAGGTATAACAATGTCAATATTAGCTTCTTTCAAAACTTTTGCCATGGTTTGGTTAATGGCATCATACATAATTATTTGATCATTATTGTAATAGGCAAAACCAGCATGATTAGAGTTGGAACTGTAAGCCCAGGTCATTTGCCAGCCAATAATGGTTTTAGGTTGTTGACGATGGATAAGAACTATAAGAGAATCTAAATAAGGCTGATACGTATCATATCGACCAGAATATTGAGACAATTGTTGTAATACGACTATATCCCACTTATCATCACAAAGAGCTTTTAAAAGAGAGATTTTTCCATAACTGTTGAAGTTATTACCGCCTACTGATTTATAATAATCATATACATCATCATTCTTTTTGGCATGGTTGTAGTGATACTCAAGTGATGAACCACCATGGACTACCCTTGCAACTTTGATACGAGATAAATTAGCACTTTTGATTAGGTTAGGAAGGTATACTGTAGCATCATCTGTAAAACTATTACCAATAGCAAGTATTTTAAGACTATCGTTAATTGTTTTGTCTGATAAAATACTTTTGGTAGAATCAGCGTTCGAACGTCCACCCGTGTAACTTGTTGAGTCATTATTTTGGATGATTTGCTCTTCTAAGTCGCTAATGATTGTATCATGATCACAACTTGAAAAGAATAAACCAACAAACAATACAAACAAATATTTTGTAGCTATCATATTTTTTGACCAAATAAATAATGTCCCAATATTGGACTGACTCTTAGGACTTTACTTACAACAAGACATATTGCTATGACAATCATTGCGAGAACAAGGGTAGCAAATAGTTCTAAAACAGGGTTAGAATTTGTTTGAAAGTACAGCCCAAGCTCTGATAAGCTTCTCGGAAGAAAAAAATGATGTAGTAGATATATATCTAGAGTGTGTCTACCGATATATCTCATTGAGCGTGCAATACTATTTTCAGAATCAAAGAAACTTCCATTTACTCTAAAGGTAGTTAAGATTATAGCAATTCCAAGGAATCCATAAAGAAACCATTTGATAGTATCAAAATGGGGAAGTGAAATATTTCCTCCAAAGAAATAGAGCATAAAGAAAAAGACAATAATTAGTGATATTATACATGAATTATTAGTTATCTTAGTAAAAGAATTGTAGTATTTTTTTACCAAAATGCCATAAACAAAAAAAACATAATATCTCCATTGCGGTATGCCTATAATTTCATAAATTTGTTTATGCACTTGGTTCGTATCAACTATGGTAATATAGTAGATAAGCAGTATAAAGAAAGAAAAAGCAATTGTTATAAGATCTTCGTGATTATGATTAAATAGTGATGAAAAGATTATGGAAATTACATAAAATAAAAAGTAGAAAAACAATGTATATGTAAACCAAAAACCAGCTTTAAATGCCCCTAATGCGTTAATAATATTAAGCTCAAATAAATATACATATAAAACAAAAAACACTATCGTTGAAATAATCTGGACTTGGAATTTGTTTAACAAGAATGTTTTAATTGTTTTAATATCCCAGATACGTGATATTTTGTATAATACCCATCCACTGATAAAGAAAAATAGTGGCATTCTAAATAATATAAAGAAAGTGTTAAAACTATTTTTGAGAAGTGAGTGATAACCAACAAGATGAATGTGAGAATATACTACTAATATCATTGTAAATCCCCGCATGGCATCAATATAACCTATTCTATGATTCTTCATTTGTACTTAGATTTATTCCTTAAAACTAACGATAAACAAGATCAATCTTTATTATTCCTGTTGAGAAATCATTTCGTATACCTTCTCCACCTCAGATTCATTACCATAGTGATGAGTTTGGAGATGGACTGTAATTTGCAATTGCAGTTTTTTATTTTTAATAAGACGCACGATACCTTTGGCACAACTCTCATTATCCATGGGCACAATTACGCCATCAACGCCATTGTTTATTTGTGATGGAGCTGTGGTATAATTGGTGACTATGACTGGTTTGCAGAGAATCTGTGCCTCCCTGACTGTAACGGACTTCCCCTCATAACGGGAAGGTTGTACATAGATATCACAGGCTTTGATATAGGGATAGGGATTAGATTTCTTACCCAAGATAATCACATACTCTTCCATCCCTGTTTCTGTAATCTTCTGACGGATTAAAGCTTCGTCACCCCCAAAACCGATAAGATACCAACGAACTTTTAATGGATAATGGATAATGGATAATAGATAATTAATTTGTTTACAAATGTCTGGTATATTATCATAATTCTTGGCATAAGAAAATCTTCCGACAGACAGAAGGTTTAAAGTTGAAGGTTTAAGGTTTAAAGTTGAAGGCTCTAAACTCTCATCTCTAAACTCTAAACCAATATTAGCCCGCTCACGAACAAACCTTTCCGAAAGAATATTTTCGATAAGAACTATTTTATCCTTCAGAGTAGGGAACACCTTCAAGAAAGAAGATGTTACCTCCTCCGATATCGATACGATATAATCATATCCACCCCATATTGGTAATTCCAATTCTGGATTCAGTGCTACCTTGGTATAATCCGTGTGTATCCAGCACGCCTTTTTCTTCGCCTTCACTTTTTGTAAGACGATGTTATGCGGTGTTAGGAAACTGATAGCCAGATCGTAGGTTACAGAAGGATTGATTTCGGGGAGGTAAGGTGTAACATTCTTCGCAACATATCCGAAGATAGCCCCACCGTCAACGGGATTTTCTCGTTTTACAAACCGTTTATGTTCCCACTTCGCTTTCAGCCGTCCGTAGGCAATTCGCCAGAATCCCTTATGTATGGCTTCTTTCATCGGAGATTCTATCTGGGTATAAGCAGGAATCTCTGGTAACAGATTCACCTCCTTTGGTATCATCGCCAACAACTCACCCTGATGACGATATACAAACAGATCCACATCCACCTTACTATAGTCGAACGACTGCAGCAACCCGATGAGGCTCATCTCAGCCCCCCCGATTTCCAAGTAGTGGATGGCTATGAAGATGTGGTTATTCATCAAATAGTGACCTTTCTACCTGTTTTATAAATACAAAAAGAAATTTAATCTAATGACTATCTTATAATAACATGTTTTAATGTTCGAAGGTTGTTAAAAATAAAACGTAATAAACAAATGGAAATGAAAGATTTCTTTCTGTATGCTTTGTAATATAACTTTTGTTCTAAAGAATGCTTCCCTATGACAATATGATTTAAACATTCGATAGTTTCCTTCTTATTTAAAATATTAATGATTTCCTCTTCCTTTTTTTTTAAAGAATGGGGGGAATCTCTGTGGAAGGTATTGAATAATATAGATGAGTTTATGCCTGCTAATAAACGATTATTAATATAATCATCTAATCGTTTGTCATTCAATCCCCATTTTTCCGAGAAATCCTTTAAACCTTTATAGATGGATATGTATATTTCATATCTATCAGGAATAAAATGTGAACGTGTGTTCCCAGAACTATAAATATAGTAATGATACAACAATTCTGATGATATAAAGACCCGATTTAATAAAGGATATAATTGAGCATTAAACAATTCGTCTTGTTGTATTCGTTGGTTTCCAAATCGGGAATGGTGATCTTCAAGGAATGATCGACGATAAAATTTATTCCATGCAAAACCATTACCGTTCGGCACAAGTAGTAATTCATCCACAAATATGGATTTTAATTCTTGGTTATTCGAGATTAATCTTTTGTTAAAAGATACCTCTTGTGTCAAATTTTGTAAAGGAGTAATACACCAATATCCAAAGATATTTAAATCTGTCTTATATTGATCCATCCACAAGACATTTTTTTCAATAATGTCTAACTCAACTTCATCATCTACATCATAAAACCAAACATAGTCTCCTTTCGCATGATCCAGCCCGGTATTCCTTGCACTACCTAATCCTCCATTCTCTTTACTAATAACAATTATCCGATCATCAATTCCTTTCAAATGGTTGCATGCTGATAATGTATCGTCTGTAGAACCATCATTAACCAAGAGTATCTCAATGTTTTTATAGGATTGATTCAAAATACATGATAAACTTTTATCTTTTAACCATTTTGAAACGTTGTAACAACCGATGATGATACTTACTTTAATTGTATTATTCATATTGTTTTACCAGACCTTTTATTTGATTAAAACCTTTTAAATAATCGGGTAAGAAATTAGAATATCCTTTTCGAATATTATTTTCTTTGGATTGTAACCATTTAAAGGCATCATTTATGAAATCCTCCCTATCTATAGATTGAATAGGTAGAACATAGCCTTGATCTGTACCAAAGAGATCTGTCGCAATTCCTTTTGATTTTATTGAGTAACCTATGACAAGTGTGGGAACAGCAGAAGAATATCCAGCAATAGATGCGTGCGTTCTGGCTGCTATTAAGAATCTACATCGGCGAATGTACCCCTTCTGTATTAAGGCATTGTTATCTTGAATTAATATAACTCTACCTGTTTTTTCATAAAGCTTATAAAGTTGAGTCAAAGGTAAACAATCGTTGTTGTTATTCCATGTAACGTGGGGAATCAATGCTACAGACATATCGGTCTGTGATAAGATATTATCTATTAATATTTCTATATTTCTCATCACTATACCAGACTTTACTTCCTGTCTAATTACTAGTGGGCTGATATTGATGCCAACCGTATTTTTAACTTGAAATCCATTGGGAAGTTCCTTCTCTACTGCATCTAAAAGAAAAGCAGTATCCGGAATAAGATAAACATTTCTTAAACCATGAGCTTTCAAAGCGTTGTATGTTAAACTTTCTCGAGCTGTAATAAACTGATAATTTTTTAGATCATTTAATAATTTAGAATCAATCCTTTCTGGGTCAATGGAGCACCCCCATAATACTATGGGCGTATTATGTTTTTTCCATATCTTATTCTGTACGCTAAATCGTTCTAAGAACCCAGAATAACAATAATTATCTCCCCCTATAGCAATAGCCAAATCGAAATGGTCTTCTTTGTTTAGTAAATGTTTATAAAGGTATTGATAATAAATCTTATCACCAGAGTTCATTTTCTGCCGAACTTTATATAATAACGATGATAAGCCTTTATTTGGTATTGAAGACTGGGTTGGGCGAATTTCCGCCAATTTATTTAGCCCATAAATAATATCTTCCTGTGGTTTCTCAGAAAATAATGTATAATGATGAGACGTGCCTAAAACTTTAATTACGGAACAAACTAAAGCTTCGCATCCGTGATTGGCACTCCCTCCATGTGCATAAAACGCTATATTCATTATTTTGTTTTAAATTTTAAATACAATTTCCATATGATTAAATAGAAAAATATTGGATATGTATCATTACGTAATATCCAATTTTTTAGTTTTTTCTTTTGGGTGTTAACTGACCCCAAAGCTTCAATGGCAAAATCTCGCTCATGTATATATTGATTCAATATTTTGATGTCTTTTATGGAGACGTTCTTTATTTCTAAAAAAGCGGAGAGAGATAAGTTGCCTACAGCTTCTTTTAGTAATCCCTCATTCAACTCACTCAATGCATTGTTGTCTATCAACAGATTCCTACATCTTATGTGCGTATCTATTAACTGAGTATAATTTACTGTTCTCTTTTTTATTTTAGGGGTAGAAGGATAAGCAACATAATGATAGCCAACCTCATTAAAACAATTAAAGGATTGGCAACAGGCATAATACCTTAGGAAGAAATCATAATCTTCCATCAGTTTCATTGTTTCATTAAACCTTATACCTTGTAAAGATAATATATCTGATTTCAGAAGTTTATTTGAAATATAGCCGTATAACCCCTTATGGGTTTTGTATTGTTCGATAATAAATGCGGATAAAAATTGAGATTTTGAATATGATCCTGAAAGATTTGGAGTAATAATTTTTTCATTCCTATTTAGTTGATCCTTTGTAATGCCCCAAATGTATATATCTGCCTTATGCTGTTCTACTTGTGACATAATATGTTGTAGGTAATTATCTGATATATAGTCATCAGCATCTATAAACATTACGTATTTTCCTTTTACATAATCCAATCCTCTATTTCGTGCTGCGGAAACACCACCATTTGGATATTTAAAAAGTTTTATTCGACGATCAGTCTTTGATAATGATTTTATCACCTCATATGATCTATCTTTTGAACCATCATCTATTATCAAAAGTTCAAAATATGAAAAACTCTGATTTAATATAGAGCGTATGCACCTTTCTACATACTTCTCCATATTATATACTGGAACGATTATAGATAATATAGGATTAGACATCGTCAATCTTTGCGTTTTGATATTTTATATAGCAGTTCAAAAACATGGGGGTGTATATAGGCTGCTATTAGCAAATATTTTTGATTTTTTGTCAGATATATATTATTTATCCCAGTATGGAAATTTTCTCGTATAATCCTATAAATCATTTGTTTTTTTTCCTTATACAGGTTCGTTTTGACTTTGGTAAGGTCTATTAATAGACCAATACAAGAAGCCAATAGGTTCCTTTGAGCCGGTTCAACTAGTTCGGGATGATGTTCTTGCATATATTCATATACATCTTTTGCACTCTCTATTCTATCGAATTTCCTAATATTAAAGGTTGACCTTGTGATACTACCAGTCCTCAAACAATAGTTATATAGTTTGTTGAAATTTACAGCAATAGTTTCACAATAATCAAAGATTTGAACAGTGGTTGGATAATCTTCATTTGTTCTACCTTCAGGAAAACGAATCATATTAAATATAGATTTATGATATAGTTTTGAACATGCTGACCACCAGATATCTTCAACTAATGCTTTTTTTAGAATAAACGACGAATTATAACATATGGTTTCTTCATTGATATCAACGTGTTTAACAACCTGATTATGGCACATATTCGGCTGACAGAAAGATAGAATAGTGTTGTTTTTCTTTATATCTTTAAACAGAAGCTCGTACATCTGAGGGTGAATACAATCATCACTATCAACAAAACCGATATATTCTCCTTTACAAATGTTTATCCCACTGTTTCTTGCAGCAGATAATCCCCCATTCTTACGGTGGACTACAACAACCCGGTTGTCTTTCTCTGCATATTCATCACAAATTTTTCCACAATTGTCAGGAGAACCATCGTCAACTAAAATTATCTCCAAATTCGTGTAAGATTGATTTCTAATACTATCTACACATCTATGAAGATAATCTTCAACATTGTAGATGGGAACAATAACAGATATTAATGGAGCATCCATTACTTATTATTTTTATAAGATTGAAGTTTTCTCATAAGATTATATAACCATTTTAGTGCTTTAACTCGCTCCACGAAAGCAAAGTTGTCTTTTAAACGTAGAAGCATTTCAATATCTTTTACCACCTGATCCGAAAAGAACTCTCTTTTTATTAAATAAAATTGTTTCTTTCGTTCTTGATATGTTTTCTTGTTGGAACCAATCCCTTCTGTATCGAAATAAACGATAGGAAGTGATATGTGGTAGAATGAATGGCCAGCACAATATAGTTCAAGGAATAAAGCTCGATCTGCAGATATCTTGTATTGTTCTTTATAGGGATGTTTCTTAACAACTTCAGTTTTTATAAAAGAGGCTTGATGCCCTAAAGGAGTTTGAAACAGGAAGGGAAGAGACATGTGATCAGGATAACTCCTACGTTCTACAATCTCTTCTGCCTCATTAATACACCACTGATCACCATAATTTACATCAGACAATGTTTGGATAGCAAAAACATTCTGTAAGACATCTTTATTGATATAATAGTCACCAGAATTCAAAAATTGGCAATAATCTCCAGTAGCTTTTGCCAAACCTTTATTCATGGCATTGTATATACCATTATCGGGCTCACTAATCCAATAGCTTATATCACCCTTATTTTGAATAATAAACTCTTTACTTCCATCAGAAGAACCACCATCAATGACAATCCATTCAAAATCATGGAACGTCTGAGATTGGATACTTTCAAACGTCTTCTTTAAACCACCTAGGTTGTTGTAGTTTACTGTAATGATAGAAAGTTTCTGCATAACTAATTACAATGATCTTTTAAAGCTATAATATCTTTAGCGATGTTAAAACTAAAGATGTTGGCACCTTCCTCATTGAGATGATCTTGATTTGCAAACAAAGAAGGATTATTAGCAAAACCATCTTTGTTATAATAGTTTAGAAATGGAATATGATATTTTTGGCTAATTACATTCAAAGGAGCGAAAGCTTTTGATGTTTTAATACCATACCTGGGAGAGGAAGTGAAAAACAATGAGATTTTATTCTTTTGACAAAACATCGCAATTTTTTCTATATAGGCTATCTTAATGGAATCATACTGATATGTTTCTTTCTCTATGGTCTTTTCCAAATGATTAGGCTTGTTGTTTAAAGGATGGTATCCATTATAATCTAAGCTTGGGCTTTTATGGTATTCTTTAAATAAATCATATAATCGTGAATTATAAGCATACAAATTGGATGTCATTTTATAACGTTCGTTTTTATCGATATTCCAAAAAATAGAATCTATACCTGTCTTGCAGTAATATGGCCTTAGAAAAGATAAATACTTGGAGTTATCATTGTTTTCAAGATCATAGGGAGGATAGATATCCATAATAATTATTCGAGGCTTATGATGATCACAGATTAATTGTAACAACCCATAAAAAAAAACACTCCCCATTCCATTTTGTCCGCAATTGAAACAGGAAAGATTTAGTGCGTTGGTTATAATCTCTGGATTATAATGATAATGTGCTCTTGATGAACCAAAAATCAAAATGTCTGAGGTGTCTTTCTCACAAATGTATTTTATTCTGCCATCGTCACCACCTGTGCATTCCTTCTGAATATTATCAAGAATAACACCCAATATAAAATCAAGAGTTATGATTATTAAAACAAACAGCAAAACTTTTAGAAGGAAACCTTTCATATTTAAAACATGGCATATATGAATTGACTGGCATCAAAAACGCCAAATGTCAGTATGACAACTAATAATGTTATATAGGTAGCCCAACGAATATATGATGATGAACTGTGTAATAGTCTAAGTTGAACAATGTTTTCTTCATCCATCAAATCTTTTAGTAAAACAATTATGATAAGAAGGAAAGAACCTATAATTGTTGTCATTTCGATATCAACAGTAAATCGAATGTCAGTAAAGATCTTTTTTATGAATAGAAAGGCATCAGTTATTTTGGGCATCCTAAAGAATATCCATGCAAAATTGACAATAAAAAAAGTTACCGCCATCCTAAAAAACTTTGTCATAAAATTTCTTGTAAAACTTTTGTGCAAACCAATATATTTCTCTACGACTTGAAATAATCCATGAATCCCACCCCAAAATATAAAGGTCCAATTAGCACCATGCCAGATACCGGAAACCAAAAAGGTAATTAATATATTGAAGTAGTTTCTTAACCTACTACATTTGCTACCGCCAAATGGTATATAAACATTATCCCGTAGCCAAATTGATAAAGAAATGTGCCAGCGATGCCAGAATTCGGTGATACTCTGTGAAAAATATGGGTGATTAAAATTATTGATAAGTGTGAAGCCCATTAAATATCCAACACCAATGGCCATAAAAGAATATCCTGCAAAATCTCCGTAAATTTGAAATGAATAGAAAAGACTTCCAATTAGACAAAATAAACCACTGTAATGCTGATAATTATTAAAAATAGAATCTGCTACGATTCCTAATCTGTCAGCAACCACAACCTTTAAAAACAGTCCCCAGAGAATCCATTTTAATCCTTGTACGGATTGGCTATAATTAAAAGTCCTTGAAGATTTTATCTGAGGTATTAAATCAGCCGCTTTGCTGATGGGACCGGAAACGATTTGAGGGAAAAAGCAAATAAACAAACAATAATCCCACCAATTATGTTCTGCTTTGAATCTGCTATAATAAACGTCGACGATATATCCTATGGCCTGTAAAGTAAAAAATGATAGTCCTAATGGCATCGCCCAATTTAGTCCGCGGAGACCTATCTGTATTCCGAAAGTGTTTAGTCCATCTTCGATAGATATGGAAACAAAATTATAGTATTTAAATAGAAAGAGTGGGGTTAATGAGAATAAGATACCAATCCATAAAATATATTTGTTCTTAGACGAATCTTGTTTCTTTTCTATCCATATACCAATTACATAGGTAATAATAGTTATTCCTAACATGATGAGGGCATATACTGGCTTCCATTGGATATATAAAAGATAAGAAATGAAAATAAGAAAGAAATTTGCGGTTTTAGATTTTTGGAGGACATTCATGTTACAATTTATAACACCCCAATAGATAATGAAGATTATGGGAAAAATCCATAAAAATGAGAATGAGTTAAATAACATGAATAGTCTTATTTTTTGAGAAAGTTTTGTCTAAGCAGCAGTTTTAAATATGCCAGATCAGAAGATTTTGTTAAAATGGAAATGGAAAGATAATAGGTAAATCCTATAATAACTCCAATTATTATCTTTAAAAGAGAACTATTAATGAAAGAAATCGTTATGTACACAACAAGTCCCATGGATAGAGAATATAACAGAGTCGGAAAAATGTCTTTCATTTGCTTTATAAAGCTAACATTTATAAATTTTCCTGTGTAATATGTATTTATGATTAAGTATATAGGTGCAGCAGCGACCCTTCCAATACACATACTAATTAAACCGAATGGAATAGTTACAGCAATAATAATCAATCCAAGTATTTTTTTAATAATTTCAAGTCTTAAAAATAGATCAGAACGGCCTTTAACTTTCAACAGATTCAGATTTAATGTGTGAATAGGAGCCCACATAGTAGCAAAACAAAGTAATTGTAAATAAATGATGGATGGAGCCCATTTGTCAGTAATAAGTACTTTAATAAAAGGTTCAGCAATAGCGGAGAGTCCTATAACTGTAGGAAATACTACATAAGCAGATGTTCTCAGCATTCTTCTATATACTTCACCGAGTCTTTTGGTATCATCTTGAATTTCACTTAATACAGGATATGAAACTTTTAAAAGTACTCCGTCTAATGTGTTTGGAGTTAGTTTAGCATATCCTGATGCTTTTGAATAGTATCCAAGGTCTGTGGCAGAGAATGCTTTACCAATTATTACAGGGTAAATATTTCCATAAATGCTGTTAATTAAGTTTGTTGCTAACAGTTTAGAACCAAACCCCCAAAACTCTTTAAAAGATTGTCTTGAGAATCCAAATTTAGGGAACCAATGTTGTACATACCAAAACATCGTGGCCTTTACCACAAAGCCAAAATAACATGGAATAACCAAGGACCATACCCCATACCCCATAATAGCCATGATGATAGCCACAATACCTGTGGTGATTTCTGAACAGATAAAGACTTTACTTTGTTCTTTAAATTTTAGCTGAATGGATAATCTTGCCTTCTGGACAGCTAAAAAAGAATTAATAAAGAGATAGACTGCGTTAACACGCAAGATATCTTTAAGAAGGGGGGTATTATAGAAGTCTGCAACGGCTGGTGAAATAAGGAATAGAACAACAAAACAGACAAATGATATTGTAACATTTGTAGTATAAACAGTAGAATAGTCAATCGCTGTTCGGTTCTTTTTCCTAACTAATGCGGAGCAAAAGCCTGCATCCGCAAATGTTGCAGATATACCAAGAAAGACAGCCAGCATTCCCACCATACCATAGTCTGATGGATGAAGATGTCTAGCTAATATAATACCTTGAGCAAAACCAAAGGCTTGGATAGAGAATTTTTCTAATAGACTCCAGAGGACTCCCCAAAAAGTTTTCTTTTGAAGATTATCTGCCATTATTCTTGTCCTTTCATTAATAAATCGTAGTCATACTCTTCTTTCAATAGTCTTGGACGATTTTCGTTATAATCGTCGCTTAGAATACTATTTGAAGATTTATAGTATGTGTTGGAAATACCTGCAAGATAAAGTATGAGGTGAGCAATATTATCTGTCATAATATTCATAAAGCGAGTTGAACAATTTTTCTATCTCGGACTTATGTTTAACAGAGTTGACCTCTTTCTCTTGATATTTCTTGCTAGTAATATTAACAAGATGTATGTAGAGTGGAATCAATGATTGCAGGCCGCTGGAAACATTTGCGAAAGGAAGGATTTGTCCGTTACTCATTTTAATCTGATCGGATTCTGTGCTTTCCTCATAATGATAAGCCACGTTTAGGTTAAGAATTTCCTTGTTGCTTTTAAAAGATTTCCTGGCTTCAGACCAATCTACCATAAAGTCTTGAATATTGTTGGCAACCGATCTCACCTCAAACCAGTTAGGAATCACGGCCACCAAATTTCTTTCCGCTGGTATATAGCTTACTTTCGGACGCTTATAATCCCATCTCTTCTCTTTCCATTCGTAGATGAAACCATGCTTTGCATCATAATAAAACTTCATAAAGTCTGACTCATAACCAATGATAGTGTTTCCGTGGACATAACCATCCAGACGATGAAAATTTACGAGTTCATTGATAAAGCCACCTTTCTTTTCAAAGCGTCTTGCATTCTGTTCTATTTCTATTCGTTTCTCGACCCATGAACAGAAACAAGATACCTTAAGCACACAACTCTTCCCGATACTCTGCTCTCCGATAATCACATTCACATCTTTAAGCAATATGTCTGCCTCCCAGATGGGTCCAAAGTCACTTATAGTTATTCTCTTCATAATAATGTAAACTTATCTTTTATGCTTTGTATAGCCATTTCTTCACGTAAACGACTTGTTTCCCAGTTCTTAGTTATTATCAAGCTGTATCCCAGCCGGTTATAATTTTAAATAGGGGTCTTCTTTGCCCATGACCTTGGTTGCCCACCAACGGTTGAGGTCGTGGCTTAGGGTTCCAGTGCCGACGACACCGAGTTGGTAGAGTTTGCCGACATGATCAAATTGTATTGCTATCATATTTTTATTTTTGTACTTCAAAAAAATGTTCTTTTGAAAAGAACCAAATTCTTCATTCTTCTTTCTGTTTTGGCAAAAAAGCTACCAAAAAGATTTTTTATTCTTTCTTCGATTGATTAAAATATATTTTACCACTTCTCTCTGGAGAGAAGTTCCAAGAGAGCTTCTCCACCCCAAGGCCCCTCCACATGGAGGGGATGCAACCGCGCCTGCTCGCCGCTCGTTCACTAATGTACCGCTCCTTAATTTGGTCGCAGTATTTTCTATACTTTTCCCGCTATCGCAACTATACAATTATCCATTATCCATTTTCAATTTTCCATTTGTTGCGCAGCAACACTGGGGATGCAACCGCGCCTGCTCGCCGCTCGTTCACTAATGTACCGCTCCCTGATTTGGTCGCGGTGGTTATTTAAGTCGCTATCGCAACATATTTATTAATTATCAGCAATAAGTTTTTGGGCAAATGAAGCAAAGGCTTCACATTTCCCACTTGACATAAGAGTTGCATAGTCTTCACGACTTAGTTGATTACACATGTTCTGAATTTCATAATCATGTTTGTCGTAGATGTGGGCTTGTGCTGCCTTTCCTAAATCTGCTATGGCGGCAGCAGGGTGAAAGATGGTCTTCTCGGGATCTGTATCTAAGTCAATCTTAGTACTATGCTGATGAATAAACTCCGGCGTAAATCGCTTATCTAATCCTAATAAAGATTTTGGCATTCCGATAAACCATGTTTCAACTTCCATGATCGCATGATGTATGGAAATAATAGAAGCTGCTGGATGAACTGATAATACTTGATGAATACTATCAATATAAAGCTTATTGAGTGTGTTATCTATTTGAGGAGGGAAAGTTCTTGTCTTTTGAACATATTTTTTTGAATACATGTCTCGTAAGCCTAAAATCAATTCATATCCTTTTGATACAAGATGGGTGGTCTCTTCAAGAATTTTGCTTATAACGCTCTCGTCATTCCCCACATCCTGAATAATATAATACAGTTCACTATTTTCATTCCCGAATGAAGAGTAACCACCTTGAAAGAGTTTCGTCCCTTGGGAGGCCAAACAATTAAACCCAATAATTTCAGGGTTGTATTTATACCATTTAATTAGGAAGTCGCTTACAAATATAAGTTCAGTCTGGCCTTCAACAAAAATTGCAATCTTTTTCTTATTCATCCTTATTTAGACATTTTTCAATGAAATCAGAGGAGAACAGATCAAAATTGTTTAGACCTGTAAATGAGAACTTCTCAAAAATCTTTGGGTTAGAAGTGCTATTGACATTCAGCACCTTGCTATTTTCTCTGTAAAGAATAGTCCATTTGGATATATCCACAACATTCATTAAGAATCGATCGTTCGAAGTCACAAACAATTGAATATTGTTGTCTTCGCAAAATTGGAAAAACATCTTTCCAAACCGATTGGCTCGCTCAAAATCCAATCCTTCACAAAAATCATCAATAAAAATAGCAGTTGGGTATTGATGTTGTTTAACATATTCCATAAATACCAACAAATACAACACCCGATACATACCTTTTGACATACCTAACCGAAGCAAAGGTACTGGAACACCAAGTTCAGTAATTATCATTTGCTCCTCGTTGGCTATTGGCTGAGCATCAATGCCGAAGATATCATAACCAACAAGTTTTGCCGATGCTTTGAAACTGTCACGCCAGCTGCCTGTCATTGTCCTCAACATCGTGTAAATATTATATTTGTCATCGTTTAATGAAAAAGGAGATGTTTTACCTTGATGTAACTCTATTTCATTAAACGTTAAATAATAACTATTCTCACACCATTGAATAATCTTTTCAATATCTGGATACTTATCAGTGTCTCTTCTAACTTGGAGAATGAGCCTGTTGGCTGGAGGATTGATGGTTTCTGCTCCTATTATTGAATGGTGCTCGTCGCGTTCTATTATCAGACGCTCATTTGCCATTAATTGTTCATACTTTATGATTCCTTCCTCAATTCTGAAAGTATATGAAATTTGATTTCCATCCTCATCTTTAAATGTCATATTTGGCTCAAATTCCCATGGCATGTCAACTAGATTACGGATATAAAAAACAGTATAAAATAATGAACGTAGGGTTTTGGATTTACCTGCAGAATTTTTTCCTACAATAAGATTAGATGGCTGAAATCCTTCTATCGGATAAAGGTGCCAACTGTTTTCTTTGAATCCGAATTTGATTAGTTTCATCATTGTATGACTATTTTGATATTATAATGTCTTTATTCGTTAAATATAATAAAAAGAACGGGTTCTTGTGCCGACGACACCGAGTTGGTAGAGTTTGCCGACATGATCAAATTGTATAGCAATGTTGCTCATCGTAAATTTATTTTTAAAATATTACTTGTTCTTTTTCTCTGTACCGCCAGAGATTTAGAGCCCCTTGGTAAGGGGCGGCTATAATGCCTAAGGTTATGTTCATTTTCCATTATCCATTTTCTATTTTCCATTTGTTGCGCAGCAACACTGGGGATGCAACCGCTCCTACTCGGCGCTCGTTCATT
>FLNV01001657.1_pt1 | contig 17493 bp, 16 predicted proteins | sample 1140351 | NCBI WGS metagenome assembly FLNV01 (sample SAMEA3878207, study PRJEB12797) | bioreactor metagenome | biome: Moose rumen | place: Sweden | collected 2011-10 | reverse complement strand
CGTCAAGATCCGCAACAAGCTCGTCAAGGCCGTTGTGGTCAAGATGCCGTTCTTGGCGTAAATCTTCAAGAATTACAGAATTTAGAGAAAGTCGCTCGATTGTGAGCGACTTTTTTGTTGCAGTCAAAACAACCAAAAATTCGCTTCAAAACTGCTAAACTCCGAAAATTTTGGCATGTTTAGCAGTTTTGAAGCATTTATTTTACAACCAAAGACACCTTTAGGCCAATTTTATCATTACTAATGATAATTTTTTACTATATTTTATCATTGTCAATGATAATTTTTGTACTTTTGCTGGCAAATCAACAACAATGGAAAAGGAAACCATTTGCAACATCATTCGTGAAGGACAAGACTACATCCCTGAAATCCAATTGTTTGCGCGTCAATCGGAATACGAAGTCAAAGGCAGCTATGTGTTTGTCGGCGTGAGGCAATGCGGCAAGTCGTATATGCTCTACCAACGCATCCAACAACTGCTACAAGAAGGGCACGACATCAAGGAAATCGTCTATGTCAACTTTGACGACGAGCGTCTTCAGCTTCTGAAGTCGGAAGATCTGGACATCATCCTCCAAGCCTACGCCTCGATGCATGAAGGCAAGCCCTTGCTGTTTTTCGACGAGATCCAGAACATCGAAGGGTGGGAACACTTCGCGAGGCGGTTGGCCAACCAGAAGTTTCAGGTGTTCATCACCGGGAGCAACGCCAAGATGCTCAGCCGCGACATTGCGACCACCCTTGGCGGAAGGTATTGGATCCGAAACGTGTATCCGTTCTCCTTCAAGGAGTTCTTGGGGATTCAGGACATCGCGCTTGACCCGCAATGGGAGCATAGCGCCAAACTGAGGGCCGGCGTTGAACGGGCTTTCGACGAGTATTTCCATTTCGGAGGGTTCCCAGAAGTCCGCGAAGTGGCCGCAAAACGAATCTGGCTCAATGAGCTGTACAACAAGATCTTCTTCTCCGACCTCGTGGTCAGAAACAAGATCCGCAACGAGGCCGCGCTACGCATGACCGCCAAGCGATTGGCCGAGAGCGTGAAACAGCCCACCGCCTACAACCGCATCAGCAATTTGGTGAAAAGCACCGGCATCAACTGCCAAGCCAACACCGTGATGGAGTATGTCGGTTTCATGCGCGACGCTTGCATGGTATTCTCCCTAAACAACTATGCCTCAAAGTTTTCGGAGCGCGAAACCATCAAAAAGCATTACTTCGTCGACAACGGGTTGCTGAACATCTTTTTGACCGACGGCGAGACCTCGCTTTTGGAAAACCTTTGCGCCATCCACCTCTTCCAAAGGCATGGCGAGGACTTGTATTACTACAACAAAAACATTGAGGTTGACTTCTACCTGCCTGAGTCGCACACAGCCATCCAAGCCTGCTACAGCATGACAGACCTCCAGACCTCGGAACGCGAGATCAACGCACTCGTGAAGCTGAACGCCTTCGAGCCGCTGCAACACGCCCTCATCATCACCCGCGACGAGGAAACCGTCATCCAAAAAGACAACGGCCTGACCATCGAGGTCAAGCCCATCTGGAAATGGCTGTTGGAATAGCCTGCCAAAATTTCCGACCTTTGCCACGGAACGATTCTTGATAAAACGCAACGCATGGACGACAAACAAGAGAGAAAGAAGTTTTTGGGCAGCCTCGTCATCCCGCTACTTATCGTGGCGGTGATGTGGGTCGTGAAAACCATCGAGGTGTCGTCGGGCCTCGACCTTGGCCATTGGGGGGTGACGCCGCATAGCGCCAAAGGACTCGTCGGCATTCTCACCCTGCCTTTCCTGCACGGCAGTTGGGAGCATCTGCTGTCGAACACCGTCCCCATCCTCGTGTTGGGCACGGCCTTGTATTACTTCTACCCCACCCTTGCCAACCGCGTGCTGCTCATCACCTATTTGGCCAGCGGCCTGCTCACTTGGTGCATCGGCGACCCCGAGAGTACCCACATTGGGGCCAGTGCCTTGGTCTACGGACTCAACCTCTTCCTCATCGCGAGCGGCTTCATCCGAGGCAACCGCCCGCTCATCGTCATCTCGCTCGTCGTGGTTTTCCTCTACGGCGGCTTTGTGTGGGGGATGATTCCCGAATTGGCCGTCTTGCAGAACATCTCGTGGGAAGGCCATCTCAGCGGGGCCTTGATTGGCGTTTTGTTGGCCGTTTTCCTTAGGAAGGAAGGCCCGCAAAAGGAAGTCTACCACTGGGAGGAGGACGACGTTTCGACTGGCTCAGCAAGCGACCCTTCGACAAGTGCAGGAGCCGAAGAAAAAGAACCGGAAAGCGACGAGAAGCCCTATTGGGACGTGCCCATGCCGAGCAACGACGAACTGACGGTGCAATACCGTTTTAGGCATTAAAGAGCCTCGGTTTCAATAAATTGGAGCACTTGTTCAGCGATGTTTTCATGGCCTTTCGCATTGGGATGCCAACGCGACTTGCGGATATACCACAAATCGATGCAACTCACGTCATAATGACTCGTGATGCGGTGCATCGACTCGATATAGGCCGTTTTCACCTCCTCGCTGATGCCGCCCGATCCAAGATCCATGTCGAGCAGGAAATAGATTCGCGCCGCAGGATACAGACGTTGCAGGTTATCAAGAAGATAGGCCAAAGCCGGACGGAAGGTGCAAAGCTGCTCCTCGGTCCAGTCGGAATAGACATATTCGCCCAACGGGACATCGCGGCAGGCATCGTTGGTGGCTCCGAAAACGAAAATCACGTCAGGGTTGCCGAGGTTGTCCATGCGGCGGATGAAGGAATTGGGGGCATAATACGGCCCGCTGCCGAAGTCGCTGAAATTGGAAATCAGGGAGCCAGAAAACGAGTTGTTGCGCTCCATCGGCCACCCTTTTTGCGTGGAAAAGCGGTGCCACCACATCATCTCGGCACTCGTCACGCCGATGCTGTCGTACATGGAATAGACGTCGTTGGACTCAGGCTCCACGGTGCCACGGAAGGCGGAATAGCTGTCGCCCAAGACGGAGAAACGAGGGTCGGAAGTGGGTGTAATGGGATCGTCGGATTCGGGCTTTACGCAAGCCGACATCAAGACGGCCAAAGCCAAAGTTAAAATAGGTACTATCCTTTTCATATTCAATTGATTATAATCATTTCTGTTCTACGGTTCAAGGCTCGGTGCTCGTCGCTGTCGTTGGGTGCCAAGGGCTTGGTGGAGCCATAGCCTTTGGCCGTCAGTCGCAAACCTTCTATACCATTATCAATCAACGCCTTGCGCACCACTTCGGCACGATCGGCGGAGAGTCGTTGGTTGTAGCTCTCGCTGCCCACATTGTCGGTATGGCCCGCCAGTTCCACTTTCAGGTCGGGATTGCGCTTCAGGAAGTCGGTCAACATCTGGATTCCCGACTGCGAATCAGCCGTCAAAGCGGAGCTATTGTATTCAAACTGAATGTTTTGCAGGACCACGGCATCGCCAGCAGTTAGTTCCACCACGTCGACCGTCGAAAGGTAGTTGGCCGAGTCGGGACGGACTTCTTCGGGCAGTTCAAAGGTGTAGATGTCGTAGCCTCCCTGTCCGCCATCGCGTTGCGAGGAGATGAAAGCCGTCTTGCCGTCGGCGGCCACGAAAAAATTGATTTCGTCGCTCGATGTATTGATCGGAAATCCCAGATTAACAGGCTCTTGCCACACGCCGTCCTCTCCCTTGCGGCTCATGAAGAGGTCGAAGCCGCCCATGCCGATGTGCTTGTCCGACGAGAAATAGAGCGTCCGTCCGTCGGGATGCAGGAAAGGCGCCATCTCCGTGCCTTTCGTGTTGATGGGTGCGCCAAGGTTTTGCGGTTCGCCCCACGATCCGTCCGTGTTGCGCTTGGCACAATAGATGTCGGCATTGCCCGAGCGTCGCGAAACGAAATAAAGCTCCTTGCCGTCGGCACTCACGCAAGGCTGCGACTCCCAACTGCTTGTGTTGACCGCCTTTGACAGAGGTCGAGGCCTATCCCATTGGTTTCCAACCCATTCAGAGACATAAAGGTCGCAGTTGCCGTCGCGTCCCCAGCCGCAACCCGTCAGATAGAGTTTCTTGCCGTCGGCGGAGATGAAAGCCGCGCCCGGGTCGACATCATCGGGGAAGTCGGCAAAGGCAAGCTGCTGAGGCTCAAGCCATTGTTCTCCATCCCGTTGCGCGACAAAGAGGGATTCCTTTTGGTAGCCGTTACTCATGGGCATCTTGCGTGTAAACAGCAGTTGACTGCCGTCAAACGAAAGCATGTTCACATATTCGTCGGCAAGCGTATTGACTTCTTTTCCAATGTTTTGCGGGTCAAAACTAACAGGATGCCATACGGCCCAGTCGCGGAAAGAGGCGAGGTCGAGCATGTCGGCCACGATGACATTTTGCTGCTCGTTGTTGAATTTTTTCGATTGGTACCATTTCAGCAAGGCGACTTCGCGTTTGTAAGCGCCTTGCTTGTCGTAAAGTCTTGCCAAGGTGATGGCCGCCGGCGGAAACAGCATCGAATCGGTCGCCAGGGCCTTTTCGTAGCCCAAGACCGCCATGTCGTCGTCACGGGTCTCTATGCCGATTTCGCCTTCAAGGAGCCACGCTTCGGCATAGTTGGGGTCTTCCACGATGGCCTTCAACAGCTGCTGGTGGGCTTTCGCATAGTCGCGCTTCAGGAAAGCCTCTTCAGCCGCCTCGTAAGCCTTCACCGCCTTCTTAGGATGCTGTGCGAAAGCCGTGGCAGACAAGACCAAAAGCAAGGCTAAAGCCATGTGTCTTAACCGTTTACTATGCTTCAACTTCATCATTCAATTCGCACATTTACGGGGTTACTGGGCAGGAAGAACATCACGAAATAAACCGGCACATAGAGCATCAGGCCGTCTTGCCTGAACTCGCGCTCATTTGACAAAACGATTGCCCGCTTGATATGGTAGTCGGGATTGGAGAGGAACTTGTCCAAGGCCCGATGCGTGGAGTAATTCTTGCCCGACTTGACCTCCAACGGCACCGCCGAAAGGATGTCGAAATCGTCAATCAAGAAATCGACCTCGCCCTTGTTCTTGTTGTCGTAATAATAGAGGTGATAGCCGTGTGCGAGCAGTTCCGAGGCCACCACCGACTCATACACCGAACCCAAATTGATGCTCCTTTCGTCATCGAGCACCGCACGGATGTTGTAGCGGTAAAGCAGGTTGGTCAGCAGCCCCACGTCGTTCAGATACAGTTTCATCAGGTTCTTCATCGTCGATTCCAGCAGCGGGAACCTCGGATTGGATATGGCCTTCACCTCGATGGCGATGCCCGACTGGATCAGGTATTCGAACTCGTCGGCGTAGGTGGCAAACGACTTGCCCCGCTTCTGCTCGATTTCGTTGAACTGCACCCGCTTCTTCCTGTTTTCGAGATTGGACGGAATCAAATCGTACACACGCCTGATTTTCAACTTGTTCTCCGTGTCATACTGGGCCGCATCCTCGCGATAAAGCGACAAAATGCCATCGTGAACCTTGCGGACTTCGACAATATTGTTGGTCTCGACGAACTTATTGACGGCATCGGGCAGGCCACCGACCAGCAGGTACTTCCTGAACAGTTCGAGGTAGACGCGGTGCATCGTCTCGTCAAGACTTTGGTGATTCTCGAAAGACAATTTCAGTTGGCCAATGGCCTCGGTACCCACGCCATTAGCCCAAAGAAACTCCTCGAAGTCGAGCGGATACATCCTCACCACCTCGATCCGTCCACCCGGCTTCGACAGGGTTTGGTTCAAGGCGATGCCCAACTGCGAGCCACTGACGATGTAGGTATAGCGGTCGTCGTCCTTCAAAAACTTCAGCAAAGTGAGCAGTTCGGGATAGGCTTGGATTTCGTCGAGGAAAACCAAGGTGTTGTTTTTCTTCTTCAAGCGCGAGCCGCCCACGGTACTCAGCCGGAAATAAAAGTCGTCGACCGAGCCTGTGCCTGCAAAGACCTTGGCACCCTTCTTGTCGTCATACATGTTGATTTCCACGAAATTCGGAAACAGCTCCTTTCCTACCGTTCTGATAATAAACGACTTCCCTACCTGACGCGCACCGTCGACAATCAAGATCTTGTTGCTGTCGGATGTGAGGTATTCCTTGATTCTATCGTGCATTTTTCTTCTCAACATGACGTTTTTCTCCTGTCAAATTACGCCGCAAAAATACACTTTTTCCGAAAAACGGAGGCCTTTTTCGTTACTTTTTCCAGTTTTTTTGGACGATTTTCGTTACTTTTTCCAGTTTTTTGAGGCCATTTTCGTTACTTTTTCCAGTTTTTTCGGACGATTTTCGTTACTTTTTCCAGTTTTTTGAGGCTGTTTTCGTTACTTTTTCCAGTTTTCTTTGATCCATTTCCTGAAATCCACCTCGAAGACCCGCGCCGTGAAAGCCTTGGAAGTCTCGGCAGAGACGTAGCATCGTCCGTCGTCGAAGAAGCACACGCCTTCCGTTTGGCAGCCCAATAGTTGCGGCATCTCGAATCGGTGGTTGGCCAAGTTGTGCCCATGCTCGTCGAAGTCAAAAATCAGATACATGAAAGGTTTCCAGATGGACTTCACGTAGCCCACGACGACAAGCAGGTTGTTCTTGCTGTCGTAGTCGGCACCCGTCACAAGTCCTTGTGAATCAAAGCTATTGACCACCTCCGCGACATGTTTTCCCGGCTTTTTCGGCAGGCGATAAAGGCGCGTGGTGCCTGTTTCCCAACCTTTGCTGAGCAGATAAAGGTGTTTTGCTGTGGCGAACATGGCCTCGCAATCGAAGTCGTGGCCGTTGGTGCGCTTGTCGAAATCCGTTTGGTCGGCAAAGCGGAAGCGGATGGTATCGACCGTCACCGTCGCGTTGCCCTCGGCGGGAATGGCCGACAGGGGGAACACATAGATCCTCAGGTTGTCGCGATTGCCCTTGTTGTTGCCGAAATCGCCCACATAGACGTTCACGCCGTCGGTGCAGACATCCTCCCAGTCCTTGTTTTTCGCATTGGCGAGCGTGACCTTCTGCACCACCTCAAACGTCACGGTGTCAAGGCCATAGAGTATCGGCTTACCGCCGCTGTCGTTGTGCGTCCAAAGCAAGCCGTTGTGCACGAACAGCCCCGAAGTCTCGTTGACCTCCTTGGGCAGTTCCGCCTTGAAATCCAAATCGAGCAAAGGAAAAAAGCCGCTCCCGCCTTCCGTCTGCGCCCACGAGAAAGGAACAATTGCAAACAAAAACACTATGATTCCGAGAACCTTTCTCATGGGAAACTATTCATTTCGGATACACTTCGGCTTTGGCCGCTTTCAAGGTGTTCTGAAGCAGCGAGACGATGGTCATGGGGCCGACGCCGCCCGGAACGGGCGTGATTTTCGAGGCCACCTTATAGACTTCGTCGTAGTCCACGTCGCCCATGATCTTGTAACCCTTCGGGCTGGTCGGGTCGTCGATGCGATGGATGCCCACGTCGATGACGACGGCACCGGGCTTCACCATGTCGGCGGTCACGAAGCCCTGCTTGCCGATAGCGGCAATGAGGATGTCGGCGTTGCGGGTGATTTCGGGCAGGTTCTTGGTGCGACTGTGGCACAAGGTGACGGTCGCGTCGATGCCTTTGCGCGACATGAGGACAGCCATCGGCGTGCCCACGATGTTGGAGCGACCGAGCACGACCACATTCTTACCAACCGTCTCAACGCCAGAGCGTTTGATAAGTTCCATGATGCCATTGGGCGTGGCGGGGATATAACAAGGCTGACCGAGTTGCATGCGACCTGCATTGACACTCGTGAAGCCGTCAACGTCCTTTTCGGGCTTGATGGCGGCGATAACCTTGTCCTCGTTGATATGCTTGGGTAGCGGCAGCTGGATGATATAGCCGTCGATTTCAGGGTCGTTGTTGAGGAACGCCACCGTGTCCAAGAGTTCCTTCTCGGTGATGCTTTCGGGCAGGCGATACACCGACGAGGTCATGCCCACCGAGTGGCAGGCTTTCTCTTTCGAGGCCACGTAGGTCTTGCTCGCGCCGTCGTCGCCCACGATGACCGCGGCCAGATGCGGCGCGTCGATGCCGTGGTCAATCATATCCGCCACCTCGGCGGCGATTTCCTTCTTGATTTGTTCGGCAATCAGCTTGCCGTCTATGATCTTGTTATCCATATTATTGTTGTTTTCTAGTGATGCCCCACACTGCGCTGCGCTTGTGCGGGGTTAATAATGTATTGCCCCTTCGGGGCAAGGTTGGATTATCTGCGTTTCATTTGATTGGCCATGCGCAACATCTTCTTGCCGCCGCCAGTGGTCATCATGCGCATCATCTTCGAGGTCTCCTCAAACTGCTTCACGAGGCGGTTCACCTCGACGATCGAGGTGCCGCTGCCGTCGGCGATGCGTTTGCGGCGCGTGCCGTTGAGCAGCTTCGGGTTCTCGCGCTCCTGTGGCGTCATCGAATAGATGATGGCCTCGATGCTCTTGAAGGCGTCGTCGTCGATTTCCTCGCCCTTCATGGCTTTGTCCATGCCGGGAATCATGCTGGCCAAATCCTTCAGGTTGCCCATTTTCTTGATTTGCTGGATCTGTTTCAGGAAGTCGTTGTAGTTGAACTCGTTCTTGGCTAATTTCTTCTGCAACTTGCGGGCTTCCTCCTCGTCGAACTGCTCTTGGGCGCGTTCCACGAGGCTGACGATGTCGCCCATGCCGAGGATGCGGTCGGCCATGCGCTTGGGGTGGAACACATCGAGGGCATCCATCTTCTCGCCGATGCCGACGAACTTGATGGGTTTTTCGACCACCGTGCGGATGGTGAGGGCCGCGCCGCCACGGGTGTCGCCGTCGAGCTTGGTCAGCACCACGCCGTCGAAGTCGAGACGGTCGTTGAAGGCCTTCGCCGTGTTGACGGCATCCTGACCCGTCATCGAATCCACCACAAACAAGGTCTCGTGTGGCTTCACCGCCTCCTTGATGTTGGCAATCTCGTTCATCATCTCCTCATCGACGGCCAGACGACCAGCGGTATCGATGATGACCACGTTCTTGCCTTGACTTTGGGCGTGCCTGATGGCGTTTTGCGCAATCTGTACGGGGTTCTTGTTGCCTTCTTCGCTATATACCTCAACCTCAACCTGTTGGCCCAGCACCTTCAACTGCTCGATGGCGGCGGGACGATACACGTCGCCGGCCACGAGGAGCACCTGTTTGCTGCGCTTGCGTTTCAGATAGGAGGCCAATTTGGCCGAGAAAGTGGTCTTACCCGAACCTTGCAGACCGGCAATCAGGATGATGCTTGGCTGACCCTTCAGGTTGATGTCGACGGCCTCGCCGCCCATCAGCTCGGCCAGTTCGTCGTGAACGATCTTGACCATCATGTCGCCTGGCTTCACAGAGGTAAGTATCTGTTGTCCAAGAGCTTTCTCCTTGATGTTGTTGGTGACGTCCTTGGCAATCTTATAGCTCACGTCGGCATCGAGCAAGGCGCGACGGATTTCCTTCATCGTGTCGGCCACGTTGACCTCAGTGATATACGCTTGTCCTTTAAGGACCTTGAACGAGCGTTCCAATTTTTCGCTTAAACCTTCAAACATAGTCTTAGAAATTTGGGCGCAAAGGTAAGAATTATTGTTGAATTGTGGAAAGTTTAATCGTTGAATTGAATGGATTCCGTATTTTTGCACCATCAAAACAATTCAACCATGATCAAGGAAAACCTCGAAAGAATCAGGGCGACGGTGCCGCAGGGCGTGACCTTGGTGGCCGTCAGCAAGACCAAGCCCGTCGGCGACTTGCAGGAAGCCTACGATGCCGGACAGCGCATCTTCGGCGAGAACCACGCCCTTGAGATGCGCGACAAGCACGAAGCCCTGCCTGCCGACATCCAATGGCACTTCATCGGCCACTTGCAGACCAACAAGATCAAATACATCATCCCCTTCGTGACGCTCATCCACAGCATCGACTCGGCCAACCTGCTCGAAGCCGTCAACAAGGAGGCCAAGAAACACGAGCGTGTGGTGGACTGCCTGCTGCAATTCCACATCGCGCAAGAGGAGACCAAGTTCGGCTTAGACATGGACGAAGCGCGTCAACTGCTTGACTCAGAGAGCTTCAAGGCAATGCAAAACGTCCACATCTGCGGCGTGATGGGCATGGCCACCTTCACCGACGATGAAGCCGAAATCCGATTGGAATTCAGGCACTTGAAAGCGATTTTCGACACGCTGAAAAAGGACTATTTCGCCAATCAGCCGCAATTCAAGGAGCTTTCGATGGGCATGTCGGACGACTATCCGATTGCCGTGGAGGAAGGCGCGACGCTTGTGCGCGTGGGGAGCAAGATTTTTGGAGCACGGAATTATAATGTCTAAAAATGGAATCCTTAATACCTCTATTATTATTGGCCCTCGGTTTCGTCGCCTTGATTTTGGGCGCGAACTGGCTCGTCAACGGGGCCACCAGCGTGGGCGTCCGCGCCAAACTGTCGCCACTCATCATTGGCCTCACCATCGTGGCCTTCGGTACTTCGTTGCCTGAGCTGATCGTCAATGTGTTCTCATGCATCAAGGGCAGTCCGGGCTTGGCCATCGGCAACATCATCGGGAGCAACACCATGAACATCCTGCTCATCTTGGGCGTCAGTGCGCTCGTATGGCCCATCGACGTGAGCCGCGTTTCCATCCGCCGCGACATCCCTGTGGGGTTCTTTGCCACTCTCATCATCGCATTGATGGCCAACGACTTCTTCATGGGCAAAGACCAAACCATCGACGTCGACTGGATTGAAGGCATCGTGCTGCTCGTCTGCGGCTTCGCTTATTTGGCGCTCACCATGCTGAAAAAGTCGCCCGAAGAGACGGGCGAAGATACGCAAGAAGCCATGCCTTGGGGCAAGACCATCCTGCAACTCGTCGTAGGCATCGTGGGGTTGTATGCCGGAGGAGAATTGGTCTCCAACAACGCCCAAATCTTAGCCCGCAACTGGGGCATGAGCGAGAGCACCATCGGCCTGACGGTGGTCGCCACGGCCACTTCCTTGCCCGAACTCATCACCAGCATCGTGGCTGCCACCAAGAAAAACTCAGGCATCGCCATCGGTAATGTGTTGGGTTCCAATATCATGAACATCTTCATCGTTTTGGGTGTCAGTGCGCTCATCACGCCCTTGCCCTTCGACCCGATGATGAACAAGCAACTGATGATCCTCTTTGCCGCCAACATCCTCATGCTGCTATTCGTCTTCACTGGCAAAGGCCGCAAAATCTCGCGCTGGGAAGGTGCCTTGCTGACCTTGGGCTATGTGGGATTCATGTGGTTTTCTTTGGCGATGCAATAAAAAAACGTAGAGACGCAAAATTTTGCGTCTCTACATGATTTCCATTCCGATATTACAATATCAGTCGGCTAACTGGAAGGCGGTCTTCACGGCGTTGTAGTCGCTGTAGTCGACATCGCTGCGGTTGGCATAGACCGAGGCTTCGATGGCCACAATCTTGAAGTCGTGCGTGTCGGGACGATAGCCGTCATAGAAGTCGCTTTCGGTCCAGAAGATATTCACGCCACCGTCACTCAAGGTAGCCACTTCGATGGACGACGAGAAGTTCCAAACCTCTTCCTCGCCTGCTTCGTTGGTAATGACTTCCTGATAATAAAAGGTGAACGGGACTTGCGCCCATGTGCCGTCCACGTCCATATAGACGAGCACCGCGCCATGGTTGAACACATTGTTGTTGATGGCCGGATAGTCGATGGTGACCATCCATTGGCAGTCGTTCACCCATTGCCAGTCGTTGGGATAAACCGTCACAGTCGACGAAGCGACATTGGCGTTGCCGTCTTGTCCGGCAGGGCCTTGCGGTCCACGGCACGAGGCCATGAACGCGACCGCTAAAACCGTCATGCAGAAAATACTTAACTTCTTCATTTTGATGGAATTTTGAATATTAGACTTGTGATTGATTGTCCGTTTTGCGGCTACAAAACTACAAAAATCTTGCCGAAATGGTTCAATATGGGCTGCCAACCTCAAAAAAAACGTAATTTTGCGGCATGAAAGACAGGAATTATTGGGTTCATCTCGCCGGCATCGTCGCCATGGTGTTTTGGGGAATGTCGTTTGTCTGGTCGACACAGGTGTATCAAAGCCTCAACCCCACAACGACCATCTTCCTGCGCCTCGTGGTGGCGTCCATCTTCCTCACGGCCATCCTCTTCGCGTTTCGCATCAACGAAAAGGTGAAGCGGGAACACCTGAAACTCTTTGCCTTGGCCGCCCTATTCGAGCCTTTCCTCTATTTCATCTGCGAGGGTTATGGCTTGAAGAACTCCTCTCCCATCATCGGCTCGGGCATCATCGCGTTGATTCCGTTGGTCACCCCCATCGCGGCGCGTGTCTTCCTCAAAGAGCGGCTCACCCCCATGAACATCGTGGGGTTCATCATCTCCTTCGTGGGCGTCATCGTCATGCTGCTCAACAAGAACCTCGAACTCACCGCCTCGCCCAAAGGCATTCTCTTCCTTTGCGGTTCGGTCGTCGTAGCGGTAGGCTACTCCATCGCCTTGATACGACTCACAAAACTCTACAAACCACTGACTATCACTTGGATGCAGAACATTTTCGGAATGGTTTATTTCATCCCCATGTTCTTCATCATGGAGCATTTCGACCCATCCAATTTCGCCAATGTGGGTGCCTACATCGGCCCTTTGCTGTGCCTCGGTGTGTTTTGCAGCGCGGTAGCCTATTCGCTATGGGCTTTCGCGTTCAGCAAGTTGGGTGCCTCCAAGGCGAACGTCTATTCCAACCTGATTCCCGTGTTCACCGCCATCTTCAGCTACCTCCTCGCCATCGAAGAACTGACCGCGTTCAAGATTGTCGGCATCTTGGTAGTGGTCGTGGGGTTGGTGCTGTCGCAACTGAAAACTGCCAACTGAACAACTGAACAACTCCCAACTGAACATGATTACCAGCAAAACCAACGAAAAGATAAAGAACCTCGTCCGCCTGCAAAAGGCAGCGGCGCGGCGCGAGCAAAACCGCATCCTCATCGAGGGGCGACGCGAGATTGAACGTGCGCAGCAATGCGGCTTCGAGATTGAGCAACTCTATGTGTGCGAGGAACTTCTGCGCGAGCCTGTCGGTATCAAGGCGGGATTCACCGAGACCGTCAGCGAGGAAGTGTTTGAGAAGATTGCCTACCGCGAAGGCAGCGACGGGCTGTTGGCTGTGGCCATACCCAAATACAACAATCTCAGCGAATTCAAGCCTCGGAAGGATGCACTCGTCATCGTGTTGGAGACCGTCGAGAAGCCTGGCAACCTCGGTGCCGTGATGCGCACCGCCGACGCCGCCGGCGTGGACGCCGTCATCATCGCCGACCCCGCCACCGACCTTTTCAACCCCAACGCCATCCGCGCCAGCATCGGGTGTATCTTCAGCGTGCCGGTCTATGCCTGCTCCACAGATGAATGCATCAAATGGCTGAAAAAGAATGAAATAAAAATATTCTGCACCTACCTCAAGGCCTCCATCGACTACCTCGATGCCGACTTCCGCAAGGCCACAGCCCTCGTCATGGGCACCGAGGCCACTGGAATCTCCGAGGCTTGGGTGGAGGCCGCCGACCAAAACATCATCATCCCGATGAACGGCATCGCCGACTCGCTCAACGTGTCGGTGACCACCGCCATCGTCACCTTTGAGGCCGTGCGCCAACGGAGGAAGCCATGAAAAAAGACTACCTGCTGCTGCATCTCTCCGTCTTCATCGCGGGGTTCACGGGTGTGCTCGGGCGGCTCATCACCTTGGATTCCGCCATCTTGGTGTGGTGGCGCATGGCTGCGGCAGCCCTGCTGATGTGGCTTTTTTTGGTGATAACCAAACAACTGAACAACTACAAACCGAACAACTTGTTTCAGATGGGCGGCGTGGGCATGTTGCTTTGCCTGCATTGGGTGTTTTTCTATGCCTCCATCAAGGCCAGCAACGTCAGCATCGGCGTGGTGTGCTTCTCGTTGGTCGGGTTTTTCACCGCCTTGCTTGAGCCTGTCATCAACAAGCACCGTTTTTCGGGCCGCGAGTTCCTCTTCAGCCTGCTCACCATCCTCGGCATCTACCTCATCTTCCAATTCGACTCACGCTATCGCTTGGGCATCGCCTTGGGCGTGGTGTCGTCGGCGCTTTATGCCTTGTTTGCCATTGTCAACCAGCGCGTTGGCAAGCATTACGAAGCCAAGAACATGCTACTTTGGGAGATGGTCGGCGGTCTCGTCGGCCTCACTTGCCTCATACCTCTTTATAATATGTTCATTCCCGTCGGGCGGCTCTATCCCGTCGGGATGGACTATGCTTATTTGGCTTTCATGGTCGTGGTGTGTACCATCGGGCTTTGCCTGTTGCAAATCATTGTGTTGCAGAAGATTCCAGCATTCACCGTCAATCTCACTTACAACCTTGAGCCGGTTTACAGCATCATCCTGTCAATGTTCATCTTCAGCGAGTACAAGGAACTGAATTTCTCGTTCTGCATCGGCATCGCGCTGATTATCATCTCGGTGGTGCTACAGACCCTATTCGAGATGAAACACAGAAAAGTATCACAAAACGGTCAAAACCAGACAAAACTCATATAATGACAACGGCTCCACAACCGTGTCGCCGTCAGGAAGCCGCCAGTTGGCGTGCTTCCAACAACAAAAGTTTTGACAGTTTTGCAGGTTTTGTGATCAAAGCTTCACCCTGACGAACACCGGATAATGGTCGGAAGGATTGCGGCGAATGTGGGTGTCGAATGAGATTTCCTGCGGCGCATCGGCGGCTTTGGTAAGGTCATCGCTGTCGTCGGGTGTCCAATAGCTGTTGGTCAGCACGCCATACGCCTCGACCTGCGTGTTGGGCGACACAAACACATGGTCGATGCGGCTGGTGGTGAAATACTCCGTCTTGAAGGCGTTGAACGTGCCGTTTTCCGCAAAGCGGATCCGGGCGGCATCGTAGGAATCCTTCAACAGTCCCGAGTTGGTGAAAATAGTATAAATCTCGTTGGTTTGATCGACGTTGAAGTCGCCGGTGACAACGACGGGTGCGCCTTGCGCTATCTCGCGGATGCGGGCCACCACGAGCTTGGCCGCCTCGCGCCGCGCCACCACGCCCACATGGTCCATATGGAGGTTGAAGTAATAAAACGTAGGTACCGTCTTCTTTGCCCTTTTGTTGAACAAGCCGTGGCGACGCATCGGTACACCTGTCTTAACCGCGAACTTGCCCCAAGTGCAGATGCGGATGCAGGCTGCGTCCCAGCCCAAACCGGGTTTCTCAGGCGTCTCGCTGAGCCAGAAGTCGCCGTGGTCGAGGAGCGTCAGTTTGTCTTTCTTGTAGAAAATCGGCTCAAATTCGCCGCCTTGCTTGCCGTCGTCGCGCCCGATGCCGATGTAGTCGTAGCCGTCGAGGGCTTTCAGCATGTCGCAAAGTTGCCCGTATAGCACCTCTTGGGCACCGAAAGCGTCGGGGGACATGAAGTTCACTTGGTCGCAGATGACCTGGCAGCGTTTGGGCCACTGTTCACCTTGCACGCTGTCGTTCCAGTTCTTGTAGCGGATGTTGTAGGAGCCGACGAGCATTTCCTGGGCATTCAGTTGGAAAGCCATAAGAAAAAGGGCAAAAAGAAGAAGTTTTTTCATCGTTAGTTGGTTTTAATTGGCGCAAAAATAGGTAAATGCAATTAATTCTCAAACATTTTTCAGTATTTTGTCATACCACGCCCCAAACACAAATATCTCTTCCTTAAAGCCGAATCCCAAGCTTTCATAGTATTTCCGCAGGCGCGGTTTGTCCTTGTCGACGAGCAAGGTCACGGAAGCGAAGCCGTTGTTCCTTGCCCATTCCATGCGGTCGAGCATCAGTTGTTTGCCGATTTCGCGGCCTTGGAATTCGGGCAGGATGGCCATGCTATCCAAATAAAACTCGCCAGCGCCGGTTTCCATCGCGTTCTTGTTGAGATCCATGCCTGAAGTTTGCTGCACAAGGCCAAAAGTCTTTGCGCGCATCTCGGCGTACTTCGCGCCATCATAGGCCACCAAAGCCCCTACTGGGTTGCCTTCCACCTCGGCAATGCGGGTATTACGATAACTATATAAGGTGTCTTCCATACGGCAGATGTCAACCAAATGCGCAAAGATGGGTTTTTGCTCTTCAGGAAGCGGTTCGCCGATGTCGAGCATATCAATGCCAGCCAGCACCACGCGGGCGATGAAGGGGGCGTCTTCCCTTAAAGCATCACGAATCGAAACATAGCCCAACGTCTCGCGTCCCGCGTCCCGAAGTCTCGTGTCCATAATCATCTCAATTTATTCCTCTGATAATGAGGCGTTACGACAATGACAAAGAAGATGAGCGACACCAGCACCACCGCGTCGGCGACGAGGTAGGCCGCCGAAAACGAGAAATGCTCCGAGAGCATTCCGCCCGAGAAGATGCCGATGCCGAGACCCAAGTCCCATGTGGTCAGGTAGGTGGACGTGGCCGTGCCGCGCTGCGCATTGGTGCCCAAATTGATGAACAAGGCGTTAAACGCAGGGAACGCCGCCCCGAAGCCCAAGCCGCAGACCAAGGCGACGGCCAAAAATGCCACCGCCGTATAGTCGCTGCCCAACCGATTGAAATGATGGCACATGCCTAAACCAAACAAAGCCAGCACCACGATGCCCAAGCCCAAAGTGATGGTTTGCGTCACCTTTCCCTTGTCCACCATCTTCCCCGCAAACAAACGGGAGGTGATGAGACCAACGGCATAGACAGTAAAGAACAAGCCACTACTGATACTCAGGCCCATCTCCTTGGCATAGAGGGCGATATAGTTGGAAATCTGCCCGTAGGCAAAAGCCAGCAGCATGAACGACACGCCCGCCAACAGCCCTTTCAGAAGGATGAAACGGTCTAACGAAATGGGAGGCCGTTTCACCGGCGGTCGCACCCGATGCTTGATTTGGGAAGCAAACAGAACCGCAAGCAGGCTGCACGCCATGCAGCCCATGAAGATGGCGTTGAAGCTGAAATGCTCATAGACGAACAAGCCAGTCATCGGGCCGACGGCCATGGCGATGTTGTTGGCCACGCCGAAATAGCCGATGCCCTCACCCCTATGCTCCGACGGCACCACGTCGATGACCAAGGTGTTGCCGCCCACCGAAGTGAGGCCAAAGGCCAAGCCATGCAGGATGCGCACGATTATTAATAAGGTGATGGTGGCGGCAAAAAGATAGCCTACAAACACCGCCGTGAAAAGCGACAAAGCCAACAGATACAAGGGCTTGCGCTTGAAGGTATCCATCATGTAGCCCGAAAAAGGACGCACCACGAGGGTAGCCAAGGTGTAGCACGAGATCACCGTTCCAATCATCGCATTACCCGCCTGAAACTGTTCCTTGATGAAGAAAGGCAGCACAGGCAGCAGCAGATAGAACGAAAAGAAAAACAAGAAGTTAGCGGCGCAAAGGCAAAGGTAATTCTTATTGAAAAGC
>FLNV01000796.1_pt1 | contig 17526 bp, 9 predicted proteins | sample 1140351 | NCBI WGS metagenome assembly FLNV01 (sample SAMEA3878207, study PRJEB12797) | bioreactor metagenome | biome: Moose rumen | place: Sweden | collected 2011-10 | reverse complement strand
AGGCCAGCAACAGCGGGTTCAGCCCGAACACGTCGCGCCGTATGCGCCCGGCAGCCACAGCCTCAGACAGGTGCGTGCGCAGCAGCTGCACGTCGCGCCGCGTGACAGCAGACCCCAGCAGCTGTCCGAGCGAGGCTGCAGTCTCCTTGGCCTGCAGCCACTCGTCACGTGTAAAAAGATAGTCAATGTTCAATGGTCAATGGTCAATGGTCAATGGTCAACGGTCAATGGTCAATGGCTTGCCCGCTTGCGCTCGTTATGGTCCAGAATGGTCTTGCGCATACGCATGGCCTTGGGCGTCACCTCCACCAGCTCGTCGCCCTTGATGTACTCCAGACACTCCTCAAGCGACATGACCGTCTTGGGAATGACGCGGGCCTTCTCGTCGGAGCCCGACGCGCGCACGTTGGTCAGCTGCTTGGCCTTGCAGACGTTGATGACCAGGTCGTTGTCGTGGACGTGTTCGCCCACCACCTGGCCCATGTACACCTCGTCGCCCGGGTCGATGAAGAACTTGCCGCGGTCCTGCAGCTTGTCTATGGCGTAGGCATAGCTGGTGCCCGTCTCAAGGGCTATCATCGAACCGTTGATGCGGCGCTCTATCTCGCCCTTGTAGGGCTGGTACTCCTTGTAGCGGTGGGCCATGATGGCCTCGCCCTGCGAGGCTGTCAGCACGTTGGTGCGCAGGCCGATGATGCCGCGCGAGGGTATCTCAAACTCTATGTTGACGCGGTCGCCCTGGCTCTCCATCGAGGTCATCTCGCCCTTGCGGCGCGTCACCATGTCTATCATCTTCGATGCAAACTCCTCGGGCACGTTGATGGTCAGCTCCTCTATGGGCTCACACTTCACCAATTGAGAATTGACAATTGACAATTGAGAATTATCCGGCGCTGCAGAATTGTCCATTGTCAATTGTCCATTTTCCATTCTTCCGTAGCGGAAGATGACCTGCGGCTGCCCCACCTGCAGCTCGTAGCCCTCGCGGCGCATGGTCTCTATCAGCACCGACAGGTGCAGCACGCCGCGGCCGCTGACCACCCACCGGTCGGTCGAGTCCTCGAAGGGCTCCACCCTTAGGGCCAGGTTCTTCTCCAGCTCCTTCTGCAGGCGCTCGCTGATATGGCGCGACGTGACATACTTGCCGTCGCGACCGAAGAAGGGCGAGTCGTTGATGGTGAAGAGCATCGACATCGTAGGCTCGTCTATGGCTATGGGCGGCAGCGCCTCGGGGTGTTCGGCGTCGCAGATGGTGTCGCCTATCTCGAAGCGCTCCAGACCTATGATGGCGCAGATGTCGCCGCAGGGCACCTCCTTGGTCCTGACATGCCCCATACCCTCGAAGGTGTGCAGCTCTTTTATCTTGGTGCGCTCCTGAGTGCCGTCGCGGTGGCAGATGGTCACCTGCATGCCGTCGGCGAAGGTGCCGCGGTGCACGCGCCCCACGGCTATGCGACCCGTGTAGCTCGAGAAATCAAGGCTGGTGATGAGCATCTGCGGCGTGCCCTCTATAATCTGCGGGGCAGGTATAACCTCCACTATCTTGTCCAACAGGTAGTTTATGTCGCCCGTAGGCTTCTGCCAGTCCTCGCCCATCCAACCGTTCTTGGCCGAGCCATACACCACGGGGAAGTCCAGCTGGTCCTCGGTGCCGCCGAGCGAGAACATCAGGTCGAACACCATCTCGTACACCTCCTCAGGGCGGCAGTTGGGCTTGTCCACCTTGTTCACCACCACTATGGGCTTCAGTCCTATCTCGAGCGCCTTCTGCAGCACGAAGCGCGTCTGCGGCATGGGCCCTTCGAAGGCATCCACCAGCAGCAGACAGCCGTCGGCCATGTTCAGCACGCGCTCCACCTCGCCACCGAAGTCAGAGTGTCCCGGTGTGTCTATAATATTGATCTTGGTGCCTTTCCAGTTGATGCTCACGTTTTTCGATAGAATGGTTATGCCGCGCTCACGCTCCAGGTCGTTAGCGTCAAGCACCTGGCCCGACAGGTTCTGTCCCTCGCGGAACAGGTGTCCAGCCAGCATCATCTTATCGACAAGCGTCGTCTTGCCGTGGTCCACGTGGGCTATGATGGCAATGTTTCTGATGTCCTGCATTTCTCTGTATATGTAATTATAAAAAAGTCTTTCTGTCTAATTGTCTAACTGTCTAAATGTCTAACTGTCTATCTGTCTATTTGCGCGGCAAAATTACACTTTTTTTTCCGAACAGCCAAATATTTCTTAACTCAACAAGAGTTTTCTGCACTTTTAGACATAGAAAAAGCCGTCCGCTGCGTCAATCCATGCCACAGCCCAACGGTTTTTCGCCCCTGTGCGCGCCAACGGCATTTCCACACCATCGCAACCAGGCCTCCGTCACAATGTAACGGGGCCTCCATCACTGTGTAAAACGGCCTCCGTTGCTTGGTAACGGGGCCTCCGTTGCGGTGTCGCTGGGCCCCCGTTGCGAGGCAAAACCGCCATCATTTCGCCAACAGACTGTAACACAGCCCCATAGCAGACATGCCTCAAAATGGCGTTTTTCTCCGTCATTATGTTTTTGCCCGAAAATATTCAATTCTACAGGTGGATAGTTCTGTTAAAGTTTTCTAACGCACACACTGACATCTCGTTTATGGAAAAAGTCCTGAAAGCTCATCTGCATTCCCTAAATTCCTTAGAAGCGTTTGTCATTTTATGATAATTATTTTTTGACAATCCAAACAAAAGCCGTACCTTTGCCCGCAAATTGCGAAAAGAAAATGACAGACAATCCCTTTGTGACAAACGGCTACGCAGGACCGGAATACTTTTGCGACCGCGTTGACGAGACAGCCATGCTCATCAAGCTCCTGACCAATGGCAATAACGTTGCACTGATGTCGCCACGGCGTGTTGGCAAGACCGACCTGATACGACACTGCTTTCAGCAAGAGAGCATCAAAGACGACTATTACTGTTTCCTCATCGACATCTATGCCACCAACTCGCTGCGCGATTTCGTCAGCGTTTTCGGCAAGTCCATTCTCGATGCCCTGAAGCCTAAAGGACGCAAGGCATGGGAGGGCTTCTTGAATGTGCTGCTGTCGGTACGTTCAGAGATATCCTTCGACATCAACGGCAATCCGGTTTGGGGACTTGGCATTGGAGCAATGGTGCCTCCACAGACAACGCTCGACGAGATTTTCGCCTATCTGGCTGCAGCAGAGAAACACTGTCTGGTTGCCATCGACGAGTTTCAACAGATACTCTATTACAATGAACATCAGAATGTGGAGGCAAGCCTGCGCACCCAGATACAAAAGTGCAGCAACGCCAACTTCATCTTCGCAGGGTCTCAGCGGCACATGATGAGCGAGATGTTTCTTTCCCCCACACGACCCTTCTACCAATCGGTAATGCCCATGAGTCTTGAAAACATTCCGTTGGAACGCTACTGGACATTCGCAGAGGCGCTGTTCGCAAAGAATGGTGGTCGGCGGATAACCCACGACGTGGTTGCTTCTGTCTATCTGCGCTTCGAGGGCGTTACGGCCAATGTGCAACGCATTATGAACATGCTCTACATGCTGACGCCAAAGGGTGAAACCTGTGACACGGAGATGATAGACAGAGCCATCGACACCTACCTGCAACTGTCGTCTGCATACTACGGTGAACTGCTGCGCCAGATGCCAGAGAAGCAACGCAATGTCTTCCTGGCCATTGCCGCCGAAGGACAGGTGAAGAACATCTCGGGCGGCAAGTTCGTACATAAATACCGCCTGCCGTCAACCAGCTCGGTAGTCTCTGCTGTCAAAGGACTGCTGGAAAAAGACTTTATCACTCAGAAAGACAATGTTTACTGCGTTTACGACGGCTTCTTCCAACTCTGGATAGAGAAAACGCTACAGCCATAATTCCAGTATTGCATAATCCCATGTTACTTAGTCATGTTCCTTAGTCATGTTACTTAGTCATGTTCCTTAGAAACGTCATGCCCGCCGCCCTCCTTTATTCCTATGTTCCAAAGCGGACCACAGCAGCGAATGTGGAAAAATCCGTGGGGAGATGCAGATTCTTGAAGAAAAGTTTGTACCTTTGCAGACGATTCTGAACGAGCGGGACGTAACCCAGTCAGTGAAACCCGCGCACTGACATCTCGTTTATGGAAAAAGTCCCCCAAAAACATGTAGTTTTTATAGGAAAAAGTCCCGAAAAATTATTCAATAATCAAGAAAAAGTCCCGATTTTATTTGAATAATCACTGTAAAGTTCTTATATTTGCAGCCGAATTGCAAATTACAGGACATGCTTTACAGAAAATTCACAAGTCGTATAGAAGAGTTCCTGCAAAAGGAGCCACATAAGATCATGCTGGTAAATGGTGCCAGACAGATCGGAAAGTCGTATCTTATACGTTACGTAGGCAAGAAATTGTTCAAGAACTACGTTGAAATCAATCTGAAGGCCGACAAAGAGGGTGCCGGCATCTTCGCTACTGTCAGGACGACAGACGATTTCCACCTGCAGTTAGGCGCCATTGCCGGCAACCGTTTGGGACAAAAGGAAGACACACTCGTGTTCTTGGACGAGATACAGAGTTACCCGCACCTGATGACCATGCTTAAGTTCCTGAACCAGGAGGCCAAATACACATACATAGCAAGCGGCTCAGAGTTGGGCGTGGCATTGTCAGAGACAGCCTCAGTACCGATAGGCAGCATCTCCATCGAAGAGATGTACCCACTGGATTTCGAGGAGTTTCTGCTGGCTATGGGGTGCGCACAGGAAACGATAGACGCCGTCAGAGATAAGTTCATGAACGGAGAATCACTGAACGAGTCACTCCACAACTATATGCTGCAACAATTCAAGATATATCTTCTTGTTGGAGGGCTACCAGAAGCCATCAACAAATTCTTGGCGAACAGGAATATCGCACAGGTAAGGAAGATACAGCACGACATTCATGCACTATATAGAGTTGATGCTTCGCAATATGATGCAGAAAAGAAGCTTGTCATCAGGAAGATATACGACCTTATTCCCTCAAATATGGAGAACAAGAAAAAAAGGGTCGTCGTGAAAAAAATTGAGAGCACGGCAGGTCACAAGCAATTCAGCGACTACGCAGACGAATTTGAGTACCTCACCAACTCAGGAATCGCACTTGCCGTCCAGACCGTCAGCAATCCAAGGTTCCCGCTATTGGAGTCGGAAAACAAGAACCTTCTCAAACTTTACATGAACGATGTGGGCCTGCTGACCTTGCTCCTCTACGGAACAAACATCAATGCTGTCCTGAAGGACGAACGAAGCGTGAATCTCGGAGCCGTTTACGAAACCGTTGTTGCGCAGGAGCTACACGCACACGGCTTTCCACTTCACTATTACGACAACAAGCAAAAAGGTGAGGTCGATTTCCTTGTGGATGACTACACCAACCTGACATTACTCCCTATTGAAGTGAAATCGGGTAAAGACTACACCATACACAGCGCACTCGACAATTTCCTCAAGACCCCTGACTACAACATCCGCCATGCAGTAGTTCTAAGCAATGAGCGTATGGTCAGTAACATAGGCGGTATAACATATCTACCCATTTACTACTGCATGTTCTACCAGTCAGACAAGACTGTGGGTGGTGCAGATGTTATCATTCCAGAGATTAAACTGGAATGACAGGAGCCACATGTTCCTTAGAACCGTCATGCCCGCCGCCCTCCTTTATTCCCATGTTCCTTAGAGACCACAAGCGAAAAAAAAGCCGCAAAAATTTGCACGTTCCGATACTTTATGCTACCTTTGCACCCGCATAGCTATCCATATCAATATCTAAACAACAATGAAACCAATCGCACAGTATAACAGTTGTTATACCCCTTCGGCACTGTACAGCAGCGATGCCTGTCGGCGATTGATTATGCTTTTACCCCCCCCATTTCACAAATCTAAGCAGCGGTTCCGCCTGCTGACCACTGTCGCCATGGCGGCGGTGCCTGCACGCGCGCGCACATATATTAATGTGTGCGCCGGTCTTGCTTGTGCCGCAGCCACGGCGCGGCACTGACCCCACCCTCTCCCATCACGCACATTTCTTTCTAACCACAATAATCAATAACTAACCAAAATTCAAAATCACATGAGAAAATTAAAACTACTTCTCGCGGCGGGTGCCCTGTTGGGCACAGGCCAAGCGTGGGCACAGACCGATGTGACCAGCACGTATCTGACGAATGCGGACTTTAGTCAAGGCACACCAATAACAGTAGGCGTTTGCACCTATGCAAAAGATGCAGCAGGGAATGGCACGACTTATAGTCAGTTGGTTGCTGTTGACGGTTGGGACATCCCCGCCAACGGAGATGCCCGTGCCGGTGGTCTGATTGCTTTCGGTTCTGGCGTATGGATAGGCGGTCCTGGCTACACAGCACCCACAACAAATTCCGATGGTGATGCAGACGGAAATATTCTCGGTCTTGTTGGTGTTTGGGGCGGTACAGCCCAGTACACACAAAATGCAACTCTTTCTGCAGGTACGTATACTCTCGTACTTGGAGTTTATAATTCTGTTGGAGGTACCACTGCTTTCACTAAAAACCTCATTGGATTTATTGAGGATGGCGGAACTGAGCATTTGGCCACTACTACCGTTTATTCTGTGAATACTTGGAAGTATGAGTTTATTACTTTTACGCTTGCTTCCGAGACATCTGGTAAGTTTACACTGGGCTATCAAGGCTCAAATGTTGGTTCTAGTAATGCCCAGCACCTATTCCTCTCTGGTATTCAACTCTTTGATGGCGAAGTGGATGCCGAAGCATACGAAGCTGCCAAAGAAGCTGCCCGTAATGCCAAAGAAGTTGCCCTCAACAAAGAGAAACTTGCAGGCTCTTCATACGCTACGCCTTCAGCTGACCTGCTCGTTAATGGAAGTTTCGATACCGCCAATAGTGGTTGGACGCTGACCAACATGGGCTATCAGCAGAATGGCGAGCGCCAGACTCGCTATGTGGAGAAGTGGCAGAGTGGTGCTCTGACTGGCAGTGGCTCAGCTACTCAGATCATCAAGAACCTGCCTGCAGGTGTTTATCATTTGAAAGGAACTGTAAATGCCCAGCTCCAAAGCAATCAGTCACTTGAAATAACAGGTGCTACTTTGTCTGTAAATTCTTCAAGTATTAACACAAGTGGCCCTTGGAAGGATTACGAGATTATTTACAACCATGAAAACGATGGCGATATTAACGTAACTTTCGCATATAACAACTCAAATGCCAACTGGGTTTGCGTTGATGGTTTCTCGCTTGTTTATGGTGGTGAAGACTACGACCAATACTTGGCCGACCGTCGCGCATCACTGCTTTCGGAAGTTGTCGCTGAGGCTGAGGCTCTGAAGACCTCTCTCGCAGAGACTGTTCCCGCCGCAATAATTTCTCAGTTAGAAGCCATCGTTGCAGAGTATGATGGTAAGGCCTGTGCTACCGACGAGGAATTGAACACGTCTGTTGCTGCCGTTCGTACTGTAATCAATAAAGCCAATGCTTATAGCGAGAAATGGACGGCAGTGCAAAACATCACCTCTATCATTGAAAGTACAAACGTTTACACCACCGCAGCTTATAACACTTATAATGGTTTAGTTACAAACTACAATGCTGGTACATTGACCATTGATGAGGTTGGCGCAATTGTCGACCCGAAGGTTGTCACAGGATGGCATGCCAGCCAGCCTGATGTAAGTGCGTTCCTGATGAGCGCATGGGACAGTGAGCTTGACGCTTGGGACGGTATGCATACCAACACTTGGTCGGCAGCGGGCGACTTCGGGGCAACAGGATTTGCTGTGCCTCTGGTGGAGTACTGGGTCGGTTCTGGCTCTCTGGCAGCAAAGACCATGACCGCTACCGTGAGCGGACTTGAAGCTGGCAACTACAAGGTAAGTGCCAACATGTTTGTCAAGGCAACGACTACGCCCACAGGTGTAAGCATGCAGATAGGCGATGCAGCCGCTGCCGCCATCACTGGCACGCAGAATGGTGATTTCTTCGTAAGCACAGCTACTGCATACGGAGCAGTGGGCGATGATGGCAACTTGACCATCAAACTGATTGTGGCCGATGGCAACAACACCAACTGGGTTGGCTTCCAGAACATGAAATATGAGAAGGTAAATGTGGATTACTCTGAGCTGAATGCCGCTATTGCCGCTGCTAATGCAACGAACGCAAAGATTGCCGGTGGTGTGCAGGCTCTTACAGATGCCATTGCGGTCGCCGAGGCTCTGCTGACCTCTCTCGTTCAGGATGACATCGACGCTGGCGTAAGCACCTTGTCTGCTGCCACCACCGCTGCAGAGGCTACCATCGTAGCACGCTTGAATTTGGCTGGTGTTGCAAAGAAGGCTACCGCCCTTAAGAGCTTCATTGATACAGACATCGACTCTGAGGTCGCTGCTGCTACCAGCTATGCTGCCAACGCCGAAGCTACGGCTGCTGAGGCTAACAGCAAGGCTACTGCTCTGAATGCTTATTTTGCCTCTTGGCAGACCGTAAACCTGACAAATGCAGACTTCAATACTGGCCTGAACGGTGAACTCATTGCCCCGGGTACAGAAGAAAAGCCTTACGTACATGCGGTTACAGGATGGACCCAGAACTTCACTTTCTCCAGCACAGCTTCTCAGGGCATTGCTGCCGCATACGGTTCGGCTGCTCAAGATGGTACCAATGGCGTGGCAGCTCCCGCTACAGACATGTTTGGTAAGAGCGAAGGTGGTACACTGCACCTCTCGTCAGGCTGGAACGACCAGGCACGTTACTATCAGGTTGTTGAGACTCTGCCCGCTGGTAAGTATGTATTCTACTATGAGGGCTTCAACGCAAATAACACTGAAGCATCACTCAACAGCAACTATTTCGGTCTGGGTAGCTTGACAGCTGGCGATCTGGCTGGAACCAACAACACATTTGTCTATTCTGACGAGAAGAGTTTCACTTACAATGAGTGGAAGGCCGTTGCATTCGATTTCACACTGGCTAAGAAGGTTACCGAGGCAAGGGTGAATGTGGGAGTCATCGGTGGTACTGCTGATTCTGCAAACACGCCGAAGATGTGGTTCGACAATGTAACCATCTACTGCATTGAGGAATTCCCCGAAGTGACAATTGACGAAAATGTGGATTACACTGCTGAAGCCAGCGAAATGGCCAACGTAACCCTGAGCCGCACGTTCTCTGATACCAACTGGAACACATTCGTCGTGCCCTTCGACATCGACAATTCCACACTGACCAGCAAGTTTGCCGATGTGGAGATTGCAGAGTTCTCTGAGACCGCCGATGGCGACAATTCTACCATCAGCTTCACCAAGATGGCCACTCCCGCCATCACTGCCAACACTCCTGTACTGCTGAAGACCACCACAACTGGCGACATCACATTCGAGGGAGTGGAGATTAAGGACGGTGAGGCCAAGGTGGCATGCACTAACTTCGACTTCGTTGGCACATACAATGCTACTACCGATATTGCAGAAGGCGACTACTTCATCAGCGCCAACAAGCTGTACAAGTCGGCTGGTGCCACCACAGTGAAGGGTACTCGCGCTTACCTGAAGACAAAGAATGCTGGCGCACGCATTGCAGCCTTCGTCATCGGAGATGAGACCACTGGTATAGCTGGCGTTGAGAACACAAGCAAAGCCAACGACCGTTGTTATGACCTGCAGGGCCGTATGGTGAATGCCGACAACCAGCAGCTGAAGGGTGGCCTGTACATAAAGAATGGCCGCAAAGTTGTGGTAAAGTGATATTCACACATTAGTATTCATATTAACAAAAAAGATAACGACTATGAAAAAGAAACAATATATAGCTCCCTGCCTAAAGGCCACGGAAGTGACATTGGCACAAATGACATGCGCCTCTATAACAGCAGTAGGCGGTGATGCCGGCATTACCCTAGGCGATGGTGACACTCCTGACAGTGCCGACGGCCGCCGCGGAGGCTTCAGCGTCTGGGACGACGATGAGGATTAAGCACGACCAATTTTTTGGTACGGTTCCTTGACACCAAGGGACTGGGTTAGATATCGATAAGGGGAACGGTCTCTCGTGAGAAAGGCCGTTCCCCGCTTTACAGGCATAATTTGCTAACATGTTTTGTCTTTTCATAGAAAAGCTGTATCTTTGCCGGGCAAAACTACTTGTTACAGACAATAGATGAGAGACACACTGCACACGCAGAGCCGCGAGGTTGTAACCGATGATGTTTTGGAGGCACTCCGTGTTAGAGAGTGCAAACAAATATAGTTCACTATACACGTATTACACAGGTCTATCAATCCTATAGAGACAACGGATTTCACGGATTTCACGGGTTTAAGCCTTTCTGATAATAAGCACGCGGAACGAGAAGGAGCCGTCGTAGTCGGTCTCCACGTACTTGCCCTGTCCGTTGTGGATGCGGTTGCCATCTACGAGGAAGTTGACACCCTTCACGGGGATGCTCGTGCCATCGTACATCACGTAGCCCGAGAAGCGGCGACCGTTCTCGATGGTAAACTCGCGCAGCGTCTGGTTGTTGCTCGTGGCGTTGAAGGTCACCGGCACGGGCTGAATGTTGACACCACTCTCGGCGGCGGGGCCTACACTATAGGTGACGTCCGTACCGCCCTGATACGACAGTTCGTCCACCTCGAAGTAGCCGCTCTCATCGGTCTCTGCGGTGGCCACCGTGTTGCCATTGTAGCTCACGGCCACGCCGATGCCGGGGGCGCCGGTGCCGTCGTTGAAGCGCACGTAGCCCTCCACGCGGCCGGTGTGCTTACACTCGCCCACCTTCGGATTGGTCTCAGTGGCGGTGCGGCCCTCGCAGTCGTTCACGGCCTCCACCTTATATTCATACGTAAGTAGCGGCGACACGCTCGTGTCCTCGTAGCTCATGTCGGTCAGGCCAGTGGCCACCTCAGTCCACGCGTCCTCGCCCTGGCCCTGCACGCGGCGCAGCACGCGGAAGTAGTCGATGGGCTTGCCGTCTGTACTCCACGATAGCAGCACGCTGCTCTGCCGTGTCTGAGTCATCAGCGTCGGGTCTATCGTACCGTTGCTCTTATGGTAGAACAAGCCCTCCAGTTTCGTAGTGTTGACGGTGGCGTACTCATAGTATTCCTCCGTGGTCGTGGTGGGATTGATGGTCGAGCCCTCCTTCGTCCAGCCGTAGGTGTAGTTGGCCTCGAAGTCACTGAGCGGATGGGTCACGATGCCGGTGACATCGGTGACGGTCATCTTGGGAACAACCTGTCCGCCGACCACCTGCCAGTTGCCGCTGCCCAGATAGGTGGCCATCGTTTCTGCTGACTCGCCAGTAACCAAGGCGGCTCCATTCAAGCTGAAATAACTCCAGTTGTTTTGGTCTTTGTTGATTTCAATGTCGGCATAGAGGCGGGCGTACACGTCGGAATTGCCACCAGCCGTTTGTACCCTGTTCTTGAACTCTGTCCAGTCAGCAACCGTGCGGATGGGGAAGTAGAACGGTGTCACGTCGGCCAACTGGTTGATGGGTGACTTGTCACGCTCCACATACATATCTATATCATAGGTGACACACGTGCGCGTCAGGTTCACCACCTTGTAGCGCCGTGCGCGTTCCTTCTCGTCGTCGATGGTATAGACGAGGCTATCTACGAGGGCACCCTCGCGGTTCTTCGAGATGACGCGCAGCACCATCTTGGCGCGGTCGACCCACACGGCACCCGGCTCGTCGGCATACTGCCAGGCGACGCGGACACTGTAGGCCAGCGAGTCCTCCCACTGGGCCGTGTAGTTCTGGATGCGCAGCAGGTGCAGGTCGTCCACCACGCAACGGGTGGTGGCGGCACAGTTGTTGCTGGTGCCCCAGCCCCAGTCCTGGGTGATGGCGCGGCGCACGCGGTAGGTCAGGTTGTCAAGCGTGCCGCCGTTCACCAGTATGCCCGTCTGCATGGACTCCACTAAGGTGCTGTCGATGAAGGTGTAGGTGGCCTTCTTTGCTTTGGCGGAGAAGAAGTCCTGGTAGATGGTCTCAAAGTCCTCCTCCTTACCGGTGAGCGAGCGCTGCACCTCGAAGAAATCGGTGGGAGCCAGGTCCTCATCGTCAGGTTAGGGCACGCTCCACGTCAATTCCACCTTCGCCTTTTGGCCGCCTAATGGGCGGGCCGTCAGTCTGATGGGCGCATGAATCATGGCTATGTTCTGCGTCGATGAGCCTTGGTCCTCAATGAGGTAACTCCCCTTGTCGCCTGGTTGCTTGTAACTGCAGACCACACGGAAGTTGCGGTGAGGCACGTTGGCATCGAGATCGATGATGCCGCTGGCCATGTTACTGATAGTCACCTTCTTGCGCTCCCCGTTAGCATCGATGTACTCGTAGCGGGCACTGACGATGCTGTCGGAAGCCATAAACCAGGGCAGCTCCAGCTTGCCCGGGTTTTGGGATTCAACATGGGTGTAGAGACGAAGGGCTGCAGTTTTGCGGCTGCTGCCGGCATATTGATGGTCACCGTCTTCAAGCCCGCGACCGTTATCTCCGTCCACGGAGAGTTACCGTCGCGCTTCACCTCCCAGGTGAAGGTCAGTTTCTTGCCTAACAGGTTGTAGGGCACCACCCACTCGGCTTCGTAAGAGAAGGTGATACCGTCGCTGTTGCGCTTGATGTTGACATTGCTGGGATTGCTCTTCGTCAGACGGAATGTCTCGCGGGTGTTGCCCTTCGTGATGTCGAAGAAGCCGTCGGCCGTCGTGCTGAAGTTGGTACTCACCTCCGTGGCACTGCCGGAAATGTTCGTCTCCACGGCCTTCCAGTAGATGACTTCGAACTGAGACTCGCCTTCCGGCTGACACATCAGTTTACCCGAGGAAATCCACTGATCGAGTTAGTTTGCTGTACATATAATATTAATGTGTAAATTGACTTGTTTCCATCCAGCGCTTTAGTTGCTCTTCGTATTGCATTAGGAGATGGGAGTGGTCAGCGCTTGCCTCTGGCTGTTCGCTGAGGTACATCAGGAGGTCAATGACAAACTGGTTGAGGTCAATGCCAGAGTCAGCCATCATCTCCCGCAAATCGTCCTCCGTAAGGTCAAGCTCGGCCAGCGTGGCGTTGACAGCGGCCTGAATGGCCTCCATGTCATAACCTGCCATGCCGCCCTCACCCTGAGCGTCGCCCAGTTTGGCGATGACACCCAAGATAAAGGTGCGACAGTCAAAGCCGATAGAGTCAAGATAGCGCATGACCTCGACCGGCGACACATTGGCGTTGAGCAACAGTTGGTATTCGGGCTTCAACTGGCCATTCTCGTACATCAGCGGCCATGCCTTCAGAGCAGAGATGGTCTGAATGAGATACACCAACGTGGCCGCCAGGTGTCCCAGCTTGGGCACCACGAAGTTGGTCTGCAAGTTGGTGGCTCCGGGAATGACACTGGCCGTGAAGCCGTTGGCCTGCAAGAAGCTGAGAACGGGGCGTGCCGACTGTATGGGCACGTAGTCATCGCCACGAGAGTGGAAGATGTACAGCTTCTGGCTTGGGTCGGGAGTCCAACCGTAGGCTATGCCAAATGTGTCAAACAGGTGCTGTATGACAAGGCTCTTCTCCGACTCAAGGTTGCAGAAGTCGTCGCTCAGTATCTCATGTATCCACTTGTCACGGCCAACGATGTCGCAAACAGGCCATGAGGAGTATTCCTTTGACAATACATACGGCTCGATGAGGGGAACAATGTCCGGCTGGAACATCTCCTCGTAGGTCAGGTCGAGGTTCTGCGTCTCTTTGGTGGAGACCATCAGCAGCAGCGGAACGGCATTGTAGGCCGAGCGGTCGAGCGTGACATACTGGCGATAGCACTCCTTGATGTCGGAAGAAGAGCCGCCTGCAAAGGTCTTGTCGAAGCTGATCCTGTCGCTGTACTCCATGTCGCGGCACTTCTGCACAGCCAGGGCATCGAAGCCACCGCTTGAGTAGCCTACGTTGAAGGTCAGGTCGCCGTATTCAAAGCCCATCTTGTCCAGCAGTTCCTTGGCGGCCAGTAAGCCGTCAAGGCTGGCATGGGCGTTGACGGTGCCCTGCAGGAAAGCCTGCGGGAACCGCTCGGTAACGCCAAAGCCGTAGAAGTCGCTCTCCACAAGGATATAGTCAGGCTTCAGCGGATTGGCCAGGAGCATACCCTCCAGCGTTTCAAAGCCCATGGTTGGCGCCTCTGTCCGGTTGAAAACAGTGTAATGGTTATAGAGGATGATACCCTCACACTGGCTCTCCTTGTTCCATACCTCAATGGGAATGATGATGCAACCGCTGAGTGTGATGGGGTTGCCGTAAGGGTCGGTGGAGGTGTAAACATAGTTGAGCCTCTTGCCATCGCGGTCGAAGTGAAGATCTACGGGCAGCCCATCGACATCGGCCTCAAAGCTCAACACATCGTCCAGCTCTTCATAGATGATGTTTTCATAGCCAATACTCATCTCCTCAAACTCTGCATCCAGCGCGTCCAAGGTCTTGTTGTCATACGTGGTGACGGTCAGCGAGCCGTCATCGTTGAAGTCGATGGAACTGAGCTGCGATGAAGTGTAAACCTTGACGGAGCCGTCTGCCAGAGTGATCTTGATGGTCTTGGCCTGGGCAGTCATGGCAGCCACAAAGGCCAAAAGGGCAAATAACAGTTTCTTCATGGCTGTTTACTTTTTAACTTTACGAACATGCTGCCCCTCTCGCTTGATGTACACACCGCCTGCAGCGGGCTTGGCCTTCAAACGCCGACCGTCCACTGCATACCAGCGGGCTGCGGCACCATCGGCCTCCTGCTTACCCTTGACAGTCTTGACACCTGTGGGAGTGTCACGGCGGATGACAAAGTCTGTCACATTCTCATCCTTTGTCTCGTCCGAATAGATCACTGAAACCTTCTCACGGTCAAAGGTGATACGCTTCACCTGTTTGCCATTTTGTGCCACGGCAATGCTCTGAGCCTGGGCACGCAAGCCACCGCATGTCAAGAAAGTGGCTAAAAGAAAGAAATAAGTCTGTCTCATAGTCATATGTGTATGCTATTTTATCATGACACTCTTACCGTCATTGATATACACGCCGCGCAGCGTCGGCTTGCCATAGAACTTCCTGCCGTCGAGCCTGTACCAGGCATCGTCACTTTGACCATTCAGACTTGAGCCTTGAACGACGTCAATTCCAGTAGCATCATCGCCGAAGTTGACGACAATGCCGGAAGGAACCGTTTCACCGTCAATATCCACGAAAACGGCTGCGCGGAAGGCGTTCAGGTAGAAGTCAGCCGTCGTCGGACAGTGGAGCTGGTTGTCAGAGCCCAGATAGAGATTGGTGTAGCTGTTGGCCGTCAGTAACATGGGGCTATAAGTGCCGATGAAACTCACCTTTTCGTCCTCACTGACCGTCCGTCGGGAAACGGGATCCACATTGCAGATGGTAACTCCCCTGAAGGCGGGGTCCACAATGTCTTCGCCGTCTTCCCATTTCACGATGTAGGCCACTCCCGCCTCAATGTTGTCGGCATCCACGAAGTCGAGGGTCAGTGTGCCGGTCGCGTCGTCGAAGCCCGTCTGACACACCTCGCTGTTGCCGAGCTTCATCACCTTGGCACCCTCCAACGGTGTGCCCGCAAGGTCGTCGATAGCGAAAGGCAGACAGACGGTTTGCCATGTGGCGTCCTTACGGAACGTGCGGCCGGTGAGCGTCACATCGACCACGTATTCGTCTGCCAAACTGATGACAGGGCTGTTGTCGGCATTGTCAGCCAGACTGATGCTGGCCACGAGGTAATACCCCTCGTACTCCAGACCACCCTCATAAACCTTCAGGAAACCGTAGTCAGTCAGGAGCTGGCCGAAGTAGTCGGGCATGACATCGTAAACATTTGCCCATATACCGTAGGCACTCAGGTCGGTGATGTCAAAGTCGTCGTCGTCGTTAGAGAGATGGCGAGTGAGGAGATGGGGAGTAAGGACACGCGGAGCGTTCTGTCCCTGCTGCTCGTTATATTCGGCCATGGTGCTCTTGTAGCAGTTGGTCACCGTCACGGTGCCGTCGCACTTCACGAGGTCGAGGTTTGAGGTGTCCTGGCCGTCGACTATCAGGTAGAGACAGTCGGTGACGGTCTTCGTGCCTTCGTCGTTGCCCCAGCCAAGGATAGCACCCTTGGCCGAGCCGCTGCCCGACATCAGGCCGGCGTACACACAGCCTGTGATGGCTATGTCGCTGTCGAGGGCATTGCCCAACAGACCGCCGATGTGTGTGCCGCCGCTGACGGTGGCCGTGGCGGCGCAGTTGGTCATGCTGCAACCTGCACCTTTGGCAAAGCCCACGATGGCTGCTGCGTACATGTCACCAGTGACGGTGCCTGCCACGAGCAGGTTCTTGATGGTGGCGCCGTTGATGTAGCGGAACAGGGCCGTACCCTCATGGTCGGTGTCGGTGATGGTGGCGAAGATGGTATGGCTGCCGCCATCGAAGATACCGCTGAAGGCGTGGGGCTCGTCTATGCCCACCACCGTCGTCACGTTCAGGCTGTCGGCGGTCAGCTTCACATGCTTGCCGCTGAAGCTGTAGCCGTGGTTCACGTAGTTGGCGAATTCGTTCCACTGCGCAATGCTGTCGATGGTGTAGGGAGCCTCCTCCGTACCTTTTCCCGAGAGGGTGAAGTAAGGCACGATGTGATGGCCATTGATGTTTTCGGCCGTGGCTATCGTCTTGGTGCCTTCTATCAGGAACTGGTTGCCCTCGGCAAAGGTGATGCTCTCCAGGTGGCGTCCCTGGAAAGTGCTGATGGGCCCAAAGAAATAGTCGTCGTCGGGACTGGTCCAGCTGAGCCTCAGCGTGCCGCTGTCGTAGGTGTTCTCGTCGTTGGCCTGGGTGCCGGGGCCGATGGTGCAGGCAACGGAAATTGGCGTCAGCTTACCGCCATTGATGACAACGTCGCCGCAGACGCCATACCGGCCGGGCTGGTCGTCATAGCCGCCACCGATGGCTGCTGCAAAAAAGAGTCCGCCTCCAACAGTAATCTTGCCGCCGTTGATGGTGATGCTGCCGCCAGAGACGTTGTTCTTGCTGCCGCCAAAGCCGGCACCATACAATCCGCCCCAGACATTTATATCGCCTCCGTTGATGACGAGCGTGCCCACCTCCACGGCACCTATGCCTGCGTTGTCATTCGCAACGCTGTCTATGACCAGTGCGCCCGGACCGTTGATGGTCAGGCTGTTGCCCTTGCTCAGCTCTATGCCCTTGTGCACAGTGAGCGTGGTGCCCTGGCCGAGGTTCAGCACGACGTCGCCGCTGATGGTCACACGCTGGGGCACGGTCACGTCCTCATATACCATATATTCGCCAGACGACAGCGTTGTTGACTCTGCGCTCACGTACATGTCATCGCTCACGCTGAAGGGCATGGTCTTAGTGCCGCTGCAGGCGCCATTGCCGCTGATGGTCAGGGTGTAGTCGCCCTTCTCGCGCACGGTCGCGGGACTGTAGGTAAAGTCGGTGCCC
>FLNV01001135.1_pt1 | contig 17572 bp, 7 predicted proteins | sample 1140351 | NCBI WGS metagenome assembly FLNV01 (sample SAMEA3878207, study PRJEB12797) | bioreactor metagenome | biome: Moose rumen | place: Sweden | collected 2011-10 | reverse complement strand
CGGCAATGTTGAGCGCCTCGCTGATGAGCGTGCGCTGCAGAGTGATGTTCTTCGCATTACGCGAGGAAAAGCCTTCGTCGATGGTCCAGGCAATGGAGCAGTGGTCCATGATGGCATGGTCGTTGCCGGCCATGCCGAGTCCGTCGAGGCCGCGGTCGGTGTCGCCGTTATGATAACCGAGGTGCATACGCAGGAAACGGGTGATGCCGTCGCTCTGCATGCCCAGCGGGGCGCCGCGCAGCAGGATGCCATTGCCGGGCGCTGTCTGTCCAGCGATGGTGACATACTTGTCCTGACAGGTCAGGCGACCCTTCAGGGTGATTGTTCCAGCCACATCGAAGACGATAGTGCGTGGACCAGAGAGACGGGTCAGACCGTAGCGCAGCGTTCCCGGCTGCGGGTTCTGCACATCGTCGTCGAGCGAAGTGACATGATAGACCGCACCGCCGCGGCCGCCAATGGCAAACCGGCCGTAACCCTCAGCGTCGGGGAAGGCCAGCCGGCGCGGACGGAAGGCCCACATGTCACCCTCGTAAACGGTGCCGTCGGCCGTTTCCTCATCGACGCGCCAGTAGTAGGTCTTCATCGGCGAAAGGTCGTGCTGCTTCATGTTGTCGCCAAGGGTCGTCGCGACGAGCTGCAGGTCGTCGGGCGACGTGCCCATATAGACATGATGGCGCTTGGCCGTCTCAGCGGGCTTCCACATCAGCGTGCAGACGCCGCCGTCGCAGTCGGCATGCCAGTCCTCATGGGCGGGATAGGGTTCACTGGCCGTGGTCAGCGGGTTAGGGCGGTCGAAGACGAGAGCATCGATAAACAGCGACGTCGTGCGGTAGCCCTGTGTGTAATCTGTGTCAGGGTCGGGCGTCGTGCGATAGACAATCTGCACGGGCTGGCCCTCGGTGGCAGTGAACTTCACATACGACTGGCCGCTCGCGGTGGTAGTCTGCGCACGGTTGGTCTGGGCCACGCCCTCGAGTTTCAGTTCCCCGTCGACATAGACATTGAGCCGCGGGCCGTCGTAGCCCGAGGGGTTGTTATGATAAGCCAGGAGCGAGTGCTCGCCGGCCGCCAGACCGCTGACGGTGAGCACGACGCCCTGCTCGCCCTCTTGCAGCTGTGGCGTGTTGCCATTGGAGTCGAGGCCATAGACACCGACGCCGTCGCTAACCAGTTTCGAGTATTTGTTGACACCGTCCTTCCACCATTCGCCTTTCAGCGTGCGACCGGTCGTCGTGCCGTCGATACCGACAGTGATGGTCAGCCCGTCGACCGTCGTCGTGGCCTCGGTCTGCGTGCCGATGACCCATCCGGTGTAGTCGGTCTCTGTGCGGTTCTGTGAGTTGTTGATGTCGATGCGCTGAGCCGTGGCACCAATGCCGGCTGCCAGCATAGCCATTAGTAGCAGTGCTTGTTTCATTTCAGTAAAGTTTGCTATATAACTTCGCATTGGTACGCGGGTGTCTCACCCGCGGCCTGGTCGCAGGTGAGACACCCGCGTGCCAAATAGTTTGCTGCAAAGTTACGAAAAAAGTATGTAACGAAAGACGGATTTTGGAGAATTAACGCAGAATGACCGTAAATAAAAGGCAAGACGGGGAATAATGGGGAATCAAAGGATGAAGGAAAAAGGCAACTTGATGCGGATTTTTGCAAGAGTTAGGTCTCTAAATCGTAACCCGTTTGAGCAATCTCTGACAGTTAAACTTTTCTAATTCCGAGGGTACGAAAAAGGCAGAATGACGCAATTCAAACTGACTGGTTTTCGACTCAATAAACTGCAACGAATTGCCGAAAAAGCATCTCAAAAAATGGTGTTATATTTGCAGCCTGAAATTAAAAAAGGAATTTGAAATGAGATCAACTTTCAAGATTTTGTTCTATGCGAACAAGGGCAAGGAGAAGGATGGGATTGTTCCTATCATGGGCAGAATAACGATCAACGGTACACTGTGCCAGTTTTTATGCAAGCACAGCATTGTTGAGGATAGGTGGTGATAAGCCATCAGACCCACAAAATCCAGGCATTCTTGCCCTCTAATGAAAAAATGTTTGCCATAATTGATTCTTTTATAATTGATACTATACTTTTCTCATCTTATCTTTTTCTTATATATACGGGCAAGAGAGAAAAATTACGTAAATTTTTCCAATACACTACGTAGCGACAGTGCTCTCATAAGCTCTTAAGCTAATAAGCTCATAAGCTAATAAGCTAATAAGAGGTTCAGTTCCTGAACGGCAGACTTATAGGTGCCGTCGCCGTCGGCCTCGATACAGAGGGTGATGCCGTCCCACAATCGCTTGGGGTCGAAGCCAAAGTAGTCGGGGTCATAGCGGAAGGTGTATTCCCCCGTCTGCACGGCAGCCCCCGAGATGAGCACAACGCGGGGACGTACCGCTGCATGCTCGTTGCTGGAAGCGGTGCGCTCGGCATTGGTGAACATGGGTTCTACGGTAAATTCTGCGGTGTCGATGGCGATGTTCAGTTTGATGTGGCTGTCGGGATTGTACTTGATGAGTTGTCCGTCCATGCTCGCCGAGACATACTGTGGCCGTTTGCCAAGGCTCTCGCGGTAGCGGGCACGAGTCAGACGAACCATCTCTTCGTCCTGATACCAGAACAGGTCGTGGGGGTCCTGGCTCTCGGTGCCGTCCTCCTGCCAGCGGCTGTAGTAAACACCGCCCTTGCGGTGGGGATCGGCCAGTGCTTTGGCGATGAAGCGGGCGATATAGTCCTGTGTCTGCTCGCAGAGGTCGAAGTGACCACGACCAGCATCGCAGAGGAAGGAGATGCGGCTGTCGGGGTACATCATGCGGAATGCCAGGGCGGGATTGACACGCGCCTCCCACCACTCGTACTCACCCTCTATCATCAGTCCGGGTATGGAGTCGATGTTGCGTGTACGTCCCCACTCCACGTTGGCACCGCCATAGCCACAGAGGTTGGTGCGCGGGGCATCGCCGTGGTAGGAGATAATACAGAGCGTGCGGTCAGGATTCCAGGCGGCGAAGTTCCAAGGGAAGGTAGCCTGAGCGGAGTGGCCGAAGGGAATGATGGGGCAGGTTGCCAGTTCGGGATGCTCCGAGCCACGGGCGAAGTCGCGCATCAATTGTTCAAAACGCTCCTGACAGGTCTTACCATTATCATCCTTCATAGAGACATCCCAATTCTGTGAGCCTCGCTGCACAAACGCCATAGCCACCCCGAGGGAGTCCATCTGCCGACAGAACGAGGGACTGCGGAAGAGTACCTCCTCCGTCATATTCTGATGGCAGTACAGCACCGCTTTTACCTCACGCTGCCCACGAGGCAGTCGCAAATAGGCATGCCGTCCGTCCTCTATCTCCACCGCACAGTCGAAAGTCACACGTTTCTGCTGCAGGGCGATACGTTGACGGATATAGTCCGTTATAGCACGCACGGAGTCCACATTGGCATGCAGACGGTCGAACCGGGTACCAAAAGGTCCCATCGTCAGCGGACGGTCATCACGGTCCTGATGAGCCACACAGTGTAGCACGAAGAAATTGACACCGGCATCGCAGACCTTATCAATATCTTTGCAGAAGTTGCTGAGTGTAGCAGGGATGTCGGCATCGCCGGGATAGGCTGTTCCGAACTCGCATCCGATCACCTCGCGGCCGGCCGTATGGCCATAGCGCGAAACGAAGAAAGGTCGTTCGATAGAGCCGTAATGGCTGCGTGCCCAGTATTCGCTCATAGGCAAGTCAAGGGAGAGTCCGTATGTTTTGCGGTCAAAGTCACCATTACCGTAGGGTTCGCCCACCAAGAGCAGACCACGGGCGTGCAGTTTCTCCTTCAGCGGTTCAACAAACTCCTGCATAAACAGATACTCCTTGGTCTCGTTGGATTTCCCCAACCCTCCCGTGAGGAAGTCGCACCCGTCGCCCGTTGTGATGTACTCAGCCCCCAACGACTCAGTATAGTCCTGTCGTCCGGCCTCCCAACTGTCGACAATTATCCAGCGCAGGGTGGTGCCGCAATACTCATTCAGTTCGTTAAGCAAAGGATCGAGGAAGCGGTCGAAGTGTGCCTCCACCCCCTGTCGCGAGAGTTTGTCTGCCTCCAGTCCGATGCCCGCTTCCGAGGCTGCCGTCACCGTCTGCCCTGTGGTGGTGTAGCCCACCCGTCGGTAGGTGGTGCCCGAGCCAGGTGCTGTCAACACTTCGATGCGGTTGAGGTTGGTGCCTCGGTTGCTGGTCAGGCGGATGTAACGGCAACGCGTCTCATCGCACTTGAAGTAAATAGGTATGTCGTGTGCCTTAAGACCAACGCCTGAGGCCGTTCCGACGTTCGTCCACGTATGGCCGTCACGGCTCACCTCCACCTGCAACATCGGTGCATAGTCGCGAGGACCATCAAACGGGTCGAGGGGCTGCTCGCGCTCGCCACGCCACAGATTAAAGCCCACCAAAGGTTTTTCTTTCTGTAGGGTGATGACCAAAGACTCGCCCTTCTCCAGCCGGCAATCTATGTCCTGCATCTCATCGGCACAGGTAGTACGGAACGTTTTGATGTCATGGTAGAAGCCCATCTTATGACAAGGCACAGGAGGGTTGGGGGTCGAAGAGACGCTCCATGTCAGTTGCTTCATCGACTCCTCAGGTTTCACCCACGGACCACCCATGGCCGTGTAGCCTGGCGAGTTGTGCAGCCCCAGCGTGATACCCAGCCGGCGGGCCTCCTTACAGGCATGCTTCACGGCATCAACCCATTCTCGGGAACCATAGTCCACAGGCCCTCGCTCTATCCCCACCCACGCGTCGAAGATAAATGCCGACTCAATGCCGGCGGCCTTCATATACTCCAGGTCCTTGGTGATACCCTCCTTGGAGATGTTTCCGTTCATCCACTCCCAGTAGCAGCCTGTCTGCGGCTGCGCCATACCGTCGTAGATGAAAAGGGCGCATAGCAGGCTAAAGATAGTTCGTCTCATGCTGATAGTACGATTAAAGGATTGTTTTTACTTAAGCAACCAGTTCTTTTTGTCCATCAGTTTCGACCGTATAGTCCCTTGTTCCCCCTCAGGGAACTTGGCAGCCACACGGTCGGCCAGGTAGGCAGCATCGTTGCGATAGGTGGCAATGCGCATCAGGTCGTGGAAGCGATTGCCCTCGTAGGCATTCTCCAGCGCATACTCCTCCATGATAAGGTCCTCGACGCAGCGCAGGCTGTCGGCATGGCTGTCGGCCAGGATGACGTATTTCGTGTTGACCGCCGTTGAGCCACAGCCACGGTCGTGTATGGGGGCATTGTTGGAGAATACAGCCGACTTGTTTTCTGTCAGTTGTCCGAAGTCGGTGAAAGGCTCTCCCTGCTTTTCTTCAGGTGTTATGTAGTTGTCGTTACGCAGCACATTGCGCGTCAGACCGTATTTCAGGACGGCAAAGGCCATCTGCGGCTTGTCTATACGGTTCAGAGCCTCGGCAAAGCGCAAGTAGACGAGCGTATTGCGAGCCACTGGGACATAATGATGTTTACTGGCTACCATCTGCTGCCATTTAGTGATCTCATAGACAACGCCCTGCTCCCCTTCCACAGCATTGTAGGAGCCATAGCTGCCACGCAGGTCGCCAATGGTGTCGTTGTTGGCGGCATAGCAGTAGACCTGACTCTTCCAACGGTTGACAGCCGTGGCCGACGGTGCCAGCTGATAGCCGCCAGGAGCGGTATAAGAGAACAGTGAGTCGAGCTTCGACGTTCCCTGCGTCATCGTGGAGCCGTCGTTGAAAGGAATGATGCTGACGAAGTTGGTGGTATCAACGGCTGCGAACTGATCGCTCCAAGCCTCAATAAGCCGTGAAGATGCCGTAGGATCCGTGTTCCACGCATTACGATAGCTGCTGCGCACGGTCAGCCTGCGATTGAGCATCAGCTCGTAGTACATCTGAGCTGCTTTCCTGAAGTCCTGCTTCCACATATACAGCTCGCCCAGGACGAAGCGCACAGGTATGAAGAGCACCTCAGAGGGCAGGCTGCTGACAGTGCCGTAGGCAGGCATACGCTCCAGTTCGCTCTCCGCCTCGGGACAGTAGGGCAGCAGGTCGCTGATGAGCACGTCGAGCAGCTGGTTCAGCTCGTATGCCGCTCCAGTGGTCTCACCCTGCAGACGGGCATCAGTGAAATAGTCCACTGTGCCGTAGTCGAGTGCCAGTTGCAGCCAGGCCCATGCACGGATGGCCTTTGCCTGCCGGTATTCGTCGAGCAAGACGCGGCGCCCCTTTACCAGAATGGTGGTGTCGATGTTTTCTATAAGGTAGTTGCAGTTGCGTATGAGGGTGTAGAAGCGCTGTTCGGCATAGTAGGTATTGTCAGCGCTGACGGCGAAATGCTCTATGTCGCGCAGGTCACTGTTGCTATTCGCGGTGGTCGTGAGCAGGTCGCCTCGCAGTTCACCCGTGACGAGATAGCTGTCTCCAAGGTCTTGCAGACATTTCAGGATACCGTTCATCTGATAAAAGGCCTGGCGCTGCGTATTGACGGGTTCGCCGGTGGCTACCACGCTCTCATCCTCTGGCGAGAAGTAATCACTACAGGAGGTGATGGCTGCCCAGACACAGCCGCAAGCGAAACAGGCAAGGAGGATATGCTTGATGTTCATAGGTCGTATGGGTTGTTACAAATTGATTTTTGCGCCGATGTACAGGCTTCGACCGGCAACGAGAAGACCGGTATCGACACCTTGACAGAGCGGACTGGTGGAGAGGGAGGTCTCAGGATCGGTGCCCAGATAGTGCGTCCAGGTATACAGGTTGGTGGCTGCCGCCCATAGCGTCACACCCTCAATAAAGCGCTTTACAGGCACCTGATAAGACAGGCGCACCTCGCGCAGTTTCAGATAACTGCCGTCCTCAATCCATCGGTCGCTGAAGCGGCTGTTGCCCATAGGGTCACCGTATGTGGCACGCGGCATGTCGGTCTGTTGTCCGTCCATGCGCCAACGGTTCACGACGGCGCGGCTCTGGTTGCTGAAGTCGGCCATGCTCTCCAACATCTGACGACGGTAGTTGTAGACATCACCGCCGAGAGAGAAACTGAAGTTCACGTCGAGCGACAGGCGTCCGTAACTGAAGTGATTGGCAAAGGCTCCGGTGATGTCGTGTGTAGGGTCGCCGATGACGGTCATGTCAGCTTCGTCAATATAACCGTCATTGTTTAGGTCGACGAAATGCACATCGCCAGCCTTGAAACTGCTTACGCTGGTATCGTCGTTAACTTTTTTCAGGTAGCCCCCTGTCGAGGCATTGCCCGCCTGGGCGTCAGAAGCGAAGACCCCCTGTGTCCTGTAGCCATAAAAGACGGCAATGGGATGATCTACGGAGGTAAACACCGTACCACTGCCCACAGCAGTAAGGATGCCCCTTCTGCCTGATGCCAGGGTGACGGCATCGGGCAGTTCTGTCATCGTGCTCTTGTTATGGGCGGCAGACAGCGTAACATTCCACCCGAAGCGACGGGCCGCAACGATTTTGCCGTCGAGCGTGACCTCAAAGCCCTCATTCCGCACCGTACCGCTGTTCACGGGGTAACCAGCCGAGCCTGCGGTCATGAGGTCCTGACGATACATGATAAGGTCGGTAGTATGGTGATGGTAGTAGTCGAAGGCGACGTGCAGGCGGCTGTCGAGCAGCGAGGCGTCGATGCCGACGTCCATCTTGCGGGTAGTCTCCCACTTCAGGCGGTTGTTAACCGAAGGTCCTAATACCAGTCCGTATGCCCCACCGAGGTAGTTGGTAGGCTGCAGATAGGACGACTTACCCTGTCGGCCGATGTCGTCATTGCCTGAGAGACCGACAGAAGCGTGCAGCGAGAGTCGGTCGATGCCTTCCACACGCGCCATGAACCGCTCGTTGGCAATGTTCCATTCACCCCCTACCGAGGGGAAGAAGCCATAGCGCCCACCCAACAGTCTGGCACTGTTCTTAGCCTTGTTGCCAAAGCGTGAGGAGGCCTCCATAGCGAGTGCCGTCCACAACCGGTATGTCTGCTTGTAGCTGTAGTCAGCCGAGAGCGTCAGCGCACTGTTGCGCCAGGTGTCGCGCAGACCTTCCAACTCCTGTGCTGAGAGCGAGCCCGTCAGGTTCGACAGGTCGTCGCTGGCTGTATTGTAGCCCAGTCCGATGGTGTTCTTATACGTGGCAGACATTAGTCGCCAGTCGAAGGCTGCTGTCAGGCGATGGCGCTTGGAGAAGTCGTATTTGAAGTCCAGACGGGCATCGTTCACCAGCTCGTTTTGCGAGATGGTCTGGTCGTTGATCTCATCTTGAATTTCAATGTCGGCAATCTTGTAGACAGGCGTTCCCGTGCGGGGGTTGAAATAGTGCTCTTTGGTGTTGTCGAGCATATAGGTAAAGCGGTCGCTCAGCGTGAAGTGGCTGTTCAGTTTGTATTCCGGATGCACACCCACAGCGAGGCGATACTGTTTGTTTTCTGCCACGCTGTTGTTGATAATAGCCATAGGGTTGGCAATACCCAGTTCATCCACATCGCTCATGGTGCCAGTTATGGCCGATCCGTCGTTCTTCCAACGATAGGGCGTGAAGAGGGGGCTTTTCGTGGCTGCGATATAGGTTGGCGAATACTGTGCGCTCACACCATCGTCCATCAGGTTGCGGGTGACGTAGCCGAAGGAGATGTCAGAGCCGATAGTGAACTTCTTAGACAGGGTGATATCACTGTTGACTCGCATGTTCAACCGGTCGTAGTCGGTATTCCGCAGCGTCTGGTCGGCACTGGTGTACGAGAGTGAGAGCATATAAAGGGCAATGTTGTCGCCGCCCTGCACGTTGATGCCGTAATGCTGCGTATTGCCCGTATGCCGTATGTCGCCCTCCCAGTCGGTCTGGTTGTGGTACTTGTTGTAATAGATAGATGTGGGGTCGTCGGTGAGCAGCGTTTTCTCAAAGGAGCGCTGTTGCTCGCTTGTCAGAGGGGCACCCTTCATCATCTCGGTCATAAAGATACGGTGCTCGGAGGCATTCATCACATCCGGCATCGAGGGTTTCCAATTGAAGCCGTAACTCACGTCCACACCAATCTTCGTGGCCATCGAACGGCTGCGCTTGGTGGTGATGAGAATAGCACCGTTAGCACCCTTGGCACCATAGATGGCCGATGCATCTTTCAGCACATCTACGTGTTCAACGTCATTAGGGTCGATGGTCTGTAGCGGGTTGTACAGATAGCCGCCAATGACCGACGGCTCGTGCATCAGCGTATTCCATGGTGTCCCGTCGACCACGATGAGCGGTTGTGCGTTGCCGTTGAGGGAGTGGAATCCGCGAATGAACATCGACGCTCCCATACCCGTCTGTGCACTATGCTGAGTGGTACGCATATCACCTCCCAGGTGTTGTATGAATGTTTCCTCCAACGTGACGGCAGGCTGGTTGGTGTACGTGTCGCTGCTGTTGCGCCCTTCAGTCAGCGATTCGGCAAACAACTTGATGTTCAATCGGTTTTTTCCTGCTATAGGCACGCGCCGCTTTTGATAGCCCACGAGCGTGACTGTCAACTCTACGGCGTCATCTGTCAACAACAGCGAGAACTGTCCCTGTTCGTCGGTCAGCGTTGTAGCCGAAACTGAAGTCACATGTGCACCAAAAAGGGCTTCACCGCCCGCGGCATCAACCACAGTGCCGACGACTCTCAGTGAGTCAGCTGCCTGTATGCCGGTCTGTGTGACCAGTAGGGCTGTTAGTATCAAAAAGGTTCTTTTCATCCTGTCTGTCATTCTATTACGGGTTCGAGAATAAAGCAGTCAATGCGCATAATCTTATTCATGAGCGTGGTTTCATTAGCCGCAACATTTGTCTGGATGCGAATTTTCACCGCTGTTTCCTGAGTGGTAGTCTCTAATTCCTCATCCTCGCTCATGTTGATATTGGCGTATGGGAAACGAAAGTTCTTGGCCACCAGGAAGCGGGTCATCTCATTGCCATTCGTGACGAATGTACGACCAGTCTCGGGGTCAGCACTGATGACGGCGTCCTCGTGCATCGTTCCGTCCTCATGTACATAGTTCAGATAGAAATTCACACGGGTGGAGTCGCCCTGATAGACGGCATCACGGGCCTGCCCAGGAGCAAACACGGCGTAGATATTATAGGCAGTGGCCAGGGTGCCAGGCAGGTCGAAGATAATCTGCGGCTGCATTCTGGCAGATGTTGACGAGTTTTCCACCTCTAAATAGCGGCCACCGCTCACTTGTCCTATAAAATCAGCCGTGGTAGCATCGTAGGTGGTCGGTGTGGTGGTATAGAGTTGTCGGTGGACCGCCGTTTCTGCCTCCACACGGACAGTCTTGTTCCAGGTGTCTGCTGCGGGCAGCGTCCAGGCGTCGGAAACAAAGGCGTAGCCATTACTGGCCTGTTCGAGCACAGCACCGGCAAACATAGCCTGTGGATGATGGATGACGGCTCCCGACGTGGAAATCAGCGAGTCGTACTGTACGGTCTGTGGGTTGAACATTCTGCGAAAGACCAAATCGCCTGTCATCGCCTGAAGCGTGTGAACCTTTTGCAACGAGTCGGCCAGGATGTCGTCCAGAGCGTAAGTACGAGTGATAACCAGCGACCGGCCGGCATTGGAATTGTCGGTCAGCATCTCGCCAAAAGTGCGGTAGCATGGTTTCACGACGGCCTCGCCCTGTGCATACGCTTCGTTGGTAGGCAGCAGCATGGTATAGGTGCTGTCCTCCTGATAGATATGCCCATGGTGTTTCATCCAATAGCTGTGGTAGTTAAAGATAGAGTCATAGACCGTCTGTCCGTATTCGTTCTGACCGATGCTGATACTTTTCTTGCCATCAAACTCGTCTTCATCAAACGTTTTAAGATAGGCGGCTATCTGGCTGAAGCGGTCGTCCTCCTGTATTTTCTCGTACAGGTTGCTGTAGTACGGAATAATGGCATCAAGACCGTAGACAACACCATTGCGCCCTTGCAGGCAGGTGCTGCTGAGGTTGGCATCTCCGATGCGATAGCCGTCATAGCGGCTGAAGGTCACATACTTGCCGTTGAGCATCTTCACCCGAAGAGACAAAGTGTCAACAAGGTCTTCCTTGCCATAGAGAAAACGGCTGATATGATTGTCAAGGAGTGCAGCATCGAAATCGGCAGAGCCCATCGCCTCGTCAGTAGGCGCCCAAACGGTGTAGGTCTGTGTGCCGGACAACACATCGCCCATTCCCGTCTCACTGACAGCCTCGAGGAAGTGGCTGAAATGGCCGTCGGCCTGCATGACAGCAATCACGCTACCCTCAGCAGCGGTGGTCGGCTGATAATGGTCATCCCACTCATTTTGCTGACAAGCCGTGATTGTAATGGCGGCAACAATGCCGGCCCATAGCCTACAGCTCAAGAACAGCATACGCTTGATGTTTCTATTCTTCATAACTCTTAAACTCTTAATGACGGCTTACCGCTTACCGCTTAAGCTCATAAGCTCTTAAACTCTTAAACTCTTAAGCTCTTAAGCTCTTAAGCTCATAAGCTCCTATTCTTGCGTTTTGTAATAATCATTCTGATGCAGGTTCTTGTTAATGCTCATCTGGTCTGTATAGACAGGCATATACCATGCTCCGAGGTGGCGCAGCTTGGTGGTTTTCAAAGCAACGTCTTTGTCACTGCTGAAACGGTTGCCCATGAGCTGTAGCGAATAGCTCACGTCACCATCCTGACGGATGCGGCGCAAGAGGTCGAACCAGCGTTTCCCTTCAAAGCAGAACTCGCGGCGCCGCTCTTGCAGAACGAGGTTGCGGCTGGCCTGGCCGGGAGTGAACTGAGCATGGTCGAGTGAGTCGAGGTCGTTGGTGGCACGACGATAAGTGACATTGCAGAGCGTAGCCACCTGGTCGGCCTGTTCCTGCGATGTTGCAATATTAGCCAATGCCTCGGCCTTCATCAAATAGACATCGCTCAACCTGTAGATAATCCAATTCGCCTGACTGTCGGCCGTCCTGTAGATATAGGCCGATGAGGAGTGGTAGTTGCTGAAGGTGCCAGGTGTCTGTCCTGTATACTTGAAGATGGGGTGCGTACCTGTAGAATAAGTCATGCTGCCGATGCCGCGCTGGTCGGCCACGGTGTCGGTCATTTCGGGATTGTAAACGAATCCTTCGTTGTAGAACAAGGCAGTAGCAAGAGCATGTGCAGAAAGATTCTGCTTGTTGTTGCCATACTTGCTCTGAATAGTGGTACTCGTGAGGGCGTTTGTTTCGTATGCCAGTTCGAAAATGCTCTCGTCCGATGCGCCTTCGTAGAACACCTTATTAATATACTTGTCGCCACTCACCAGACTCAGATTGCTGGTTGGGTCATTGAGGATCTCGTTGCATGTGGCTATACATTGTTCATACTGTCCGTCCCACAAGTAAATGTCGGCCAGCAGCGCCCTCACGGCATTGCGCGTGATGCGCCCCTTGGTCTCTTCGACCGAACTCCATGCCGATCGCGCCTGAGAGGTAATCCGCTTCAGGTCAGCAATCAGTGCAGGAATAATCATCTCGTCGGCACTGCTCTGCGGCAGATTATAGTCAGCCGACTCACTGGCACTCGGCTCTGTTGTAAAGGGAACATCGCCAAATGTCCTGATCAGATAGAAGTAGCACAGGGCCCGTATTGCCGTAGCCTCAGCCACATTGGCCTGCATCTCATCCTCACGGTAGTTGCCATCGCTTTCCATAGCCTTGGGAGCCTTCTGAATGACATTATTGCAGATATTGACAACCTTGTAGAAACAGTCCCATGAAGCCAAGTAATTACTGCTCAACACATTGACATCCATGATATTGCGCTCCTCCGTGGATGCAGCCGAGCCGACTTCCACATTGTCACTTCGCAACTCGCCCCACACGATCATACGCTCCAGACAGGAGGCATCAGCCAGCCAGCGGTAACACGAGGTGACCACCGACTGCACCTGATCGCCGTTCTTCCAGTAGTCGTCATCGACGATATCGTCCTCGGGGTGTACTGTCAGCCAGTCGTTGCACGACGTAAGAGATACAACGATGCTGCAGCACAGCAGGCAACCTGCAAATATTTGAAATATCTTTTTGGTCATAACTCTAAACTCTTAACTTAGAATGACACCGTCACGCCGGCAGTCCAGTCCTTGGAGACGGGAGTTGCAGAATTGTCTGTGCTCACGCCAAAGCCACTGGTATTGATTTCCGGGTCGGCACCGCTATACTTAGTAATACAGAAGAGATTCTTCATGGTCAGGTAGAAGCTCAGCTGACTCAGTCCCCAGGACTTGACCGCCTTCGACGGCACCGTATAACGCACAGTGACGTATTTCAGTCGCAGGAAGGAACCGTTCTCCACGTACCGGTCGCTGCCCAGCCAGTTGTAGCCCTGCATGTAGACGGCACGCGGCACATCTGTCAGGTCACCCTCTTTGCGCCAGCGCCAGTTGACGGTGGTACACTGGTTATTGCCGTTGTACATGTTCTCAGCATTCATACGTGCCATATTGATAATCTTGTTGCCATAGCGGAAATTGCAGAATGCCGTCAACGAGAACGTGGCATAGCGCAGGGTCATTCCGAAACCGCCCGTCAACTTGGGGTTACTGCTACCGAGATAGACCACGTCATACTCGTCGATACTGCCATCGTGGTTTACGTCTTCGTAGATAGCGTCGCCACCCTGGAACTGGTACTTCGTCGAATTATACCGGTAATACATCTTTCGCGGATTGCCGTCGTAGTCGGTCATGACATTGCCGTCGGCATCACGGGCAACGGGGCAGTTGGTGACACCACTTTCAGGATCGTATTTTTCGTAGCTGTACTGATAGACGCCCTTGTAGCGGAATCCATAGATACTGCCGAGCGGGTTGCCCTCCTGCAGACGGGTGAGGTAGACACCGTTGCCGATGGTGTTGGCGCGGTCGTTATACTGGTTCATCACGGCTTCGTCGAGCTTGACGATGTCGTTGCGGCTGTTGGCCAGGTTGAAGTTGAAGTCGACAGAGAATTTCCCCTTCTCGATAAACTTGTTGAACGACATGTCGTACTCCCAGCCGTCGTTGTCCATATCGCCCACGTTCTTGTACGACAGCGTAGAGAAGCCCGATGTCGACGATATCTGCAAGTTGGAGAACAGCAGATCGCTGGTGCGCTTGTGATAGTAGTCGAAGGTGGCCGTAATCTTGCCGTCCCACAGTTCCAGGTCGGCTCCGAGGTTATAGCTCGTCACCTTCTCCCACTTCAGGTTGCTGAGCTGTATGCGTAGCGGTGTGACACTCGACATGCCGAGATAGCCCAGCTGGTCGGCACTCAGCAGCGAATACTGCAAGTAGTTCGTGTCAGGTTGTCGGCCTGCCACGCCCCATGAAGGACGCACAGCCAGCAGCGTCACGACGCTGGATGCCCACTTCATGAAGGGTTCATCGCTGATAATCCACTTGGCACCAAAGCCGGGGAACCATCCGTAGCGTTCGCTGTCACCAAAGCGTGTGCTGCCGTCCATGCGTACGGAGGCATCGAAGATGTAGCGTTCCTTAAACCCATAGTGCATACGTCCCATAAGACCCATAGAGCGGTTCACGTTGTTGCCGTTGGTGATGGTCTGAATGGTACCGTCGGCTGTGACTATCTCCAGATGTGACGAGGGGTGGCCGTAACTTGCCGCATACTGCGACGAACTCTTACTGTCGCTTGTCTGCAGGATGACGGCTGCCTGGAGGTCGTGGTTCTCCCATGAGCGGCTTTGAAACGTCAGCGAGTTTTCTGTCGAGACGGTCAGTTTCTCTGCCGTGCTGGCCGTTGCGATGTTCACCTGCGCACCGTCCCACGTGCTGTTGGAACATTCGCTGGGCAGGAACGTCTCCATATTGTCATGGGTCAGGTCCATGCTGACGTAGGCTGAGTATCTGAGGTAGACCTTCTCAGGGTCTAAGATGTCGTAGTTCAGCCGGAGGATAGGCAGCAGGCGGTAGTTCTTCTCATGGTTCTTGGCCAGGTAGGCCAGTGCCACGGGATTCTTCAGTGCCAGCTGTGTGGTGCTGAAGGTCGCGTTGCCGTTGGTGGAGCTGATGGTGCCCGGGGTGTTGTAGTAGGTAGGAATAGAACTGTAGTTGTCGTAGACGGCCACGTTGGGCATCTTCTTATAAGCGATGTCGAGCAGCGTGCCCTCGTTCTCCCAGTTTTTGTCGCGGTCGCTCAGCGTGAACTGCACCTCGGCAGTGAAGCGCAGACGGTCGCTGACGGTGTAGTCGAGTTGCGAGCGCGTGCTGAAGCGTTCATACTCCTGTCCGATGGTAGTACCGCTCGACGTGTAGTAGCCTCCGCTCAGTCGGTAGCGCGCACGTTCGCCGCCACCGCTCAGCGTCACGTAGTGGTCGTGGGTCCATCCGTGGCGTGTCACGAGGTCGCGCCAGTCGGTATTCTTGTTGTAGTTCAGGTATTCCGAAAACGACGTGTTATAGTTCAGGATATCGAACTCATAGTCGTCGGCACTCGTCGTGCTTGAGAAGTCCTGGTTGAAGTGCTCCTGCTTCATCAGCATGGTGTAGCCGTTGCCGTCGAGCATCTTCATGCCCTCCGGCTGGGTGGCACCGCTCAGACGGTAGGAATACTGCACACGCGTCTTGCCCATGGCACCCCGTTTGGTGGTGATCTGAATGACGCCGTTGGCACCCCGTGAGCCCCATATAGCTGTCGAGGCGGCATCCTTGAGCACGGCAATCTCCTCGATGTCGTCAACATTAACGTTGAGCAGGTCGGCATATTGCTCGTCGTTGGAGTTGTTATAGTCGAAGTCGCTGTTCACGTCGCCGTCAAAAGGGATGCCGTTGACAACGATGAGCGGCTGGGCGTTGCCCGTGATGGTCGAGGTGCCACGGATGCGCATCTGGCTGCCGGCACCTGGCGACCCGCTGGTGACAATGTCGAGTCCGGCCACACGTCCTTGCAGGGCCTCGTCGACCGAAGCCACGGAGATGCCCTCGAACTCCTTCGTGTTGATGGTCGAAATAGCCATGCTCTGTGCTCGCTTGTCGATATTGAAGTTGCCGTCGCGTGTTTTCTTTCTGGCTCTCACCTCGACACCCTGGAGCATGGTGCTCTCTTCCTGCAAGGCAATGTTGACACGTTGTCGGCTGTCAGGTGCAACCACTTGCGGTTTATAGCCGATGTAGGAGAACTTCAGCCTGTTGTTCGGGTTCTTCATCACAATGCTGTAGTTACCGTCGAAGTCGGTCATTGCGCCCGTCACCACACGGTTCTGCTTATCCACCTCAGCCACAGTGGCAGCGATGATGCCTTCATGTGTAGTGCCGTCGGTCACCTGGCCGACGATGGTGGTTTGTGCCACTGCGACAGCAGCACTGAAGCATAGCGAAAAAAGTATAAAAAGACTGCGTTTCATAGTCATTTCCATCGCAAATAGTTATCAGTCTGATGAATCACGGCGAAAGCGTATGCCTCAATCTCGGAGGCTTGCGAGAGATTACCTTTGTTGACCACCACATCGCGAGCCATGATATTGGTCAGGGCCGTGTCCTGCACCACGCTGACAGTACGGTTCAGCATGTCGCGCAGGGTGATGCCGCCGCCCTGGAGTGTCGTATTGGTGACATAGACGGGATAGAACTGGTGCGTATCCTCGTTGAGCGTCGACGTCAACTTCGCGGCACCGTTGAGTAGCTCACCCTTCACCATGACGGCATCGTCCTGGAAATGGTAGCGCAGGAAGCGCGTCAGCCGCTGCTCCATCTCTTCCTTCACCTCGGCATCAGTCTCCTGTGCGATGTCGTCCAGCGAAGGAATGATGCCGTCGCTGACAGCCTGTGCCATAGCAGCATTGGTGGGTACGTAAATGGTATAGTGGTACTGTCCGAAGAAGCGCACACGGTTGTCTAATGCATGGTTGGCAGCCGAGATGTTGGCAGCAAAGAAACCCATTTCGTTGCACATATTGAAGAAGGTGCTGAACTCAGGGGTCTGTGACAGCACGTTGTAGACGCTGCGTGTCGTGTTCTGCAAGAGTCCGTCCGTGGCCAGCGTCAGTCCGTTGCTCTTCTCGTAGGTATCTGTCACTTGTACGCGATGGTCCTCGTTGGTGCCATAGATAACGACCCCCTTGTCGGCACCCCCGATGTGGATGGGTGCATAGCCCTTGGTGACGAACCACTCCTGACCGTCGGCCAAAGCCTGGCGCAGCCCGTCTACCCCATTGGAGAGTACCAGTGTATGAGTGTCCAGAATGTCCTGCAGCCGGTTCTTGATGATGCTGACCGTCGATATCTCGCCGTCCACCGCCACCGATTCCAGCTGCGAACTGCTCAGGAACGTCTCAATGCGCTCACCCGTCAGCAGGCTGTAGGGCGTGGCGCTCACCGTTCCGTTCTCGTTGACGAAGAAGTCCCAGCGGCACTGCTCGTCGCCGTTGTAGCCCAACGATACGGGGTCGAGATAGTTGCGCATCAGCTCGTCGGGGGTGATGAGGAAGAGATACTGGCTCTTGATGGAGCGCAGGTAGTACTGGAACTGGCAGTAGGTATCTTCCAAGGCCTGCCGGAAGATGGAGAAGCGTGGGT
>FLNV01002126.1_pt1 | contig 17699 bp, 8 predicted proteins | sample 1140351 | NCBI WGS metagenome assembly FLNV01 (sample SAMEA3878207, study PRJEB12797) | bioreactor metagenome | biome: Moose rumen | place: Sweden | collected 2011-10 | reverse complement strand
AATAGCACTCTCTTTGCAGATAAAGCATAACAGTTAATTGATGCTCTATAGAAAGTTCATCGCATGTATCCATAAAGAAATCATAGACCATCGCTTTTCTTGTCTGTAATTTTCCAATCTTGGTCAATGATTGTATAGCATGTCCTTGATTGCTATTAACACCAGCACTTAGCGTGTCATTTGTAATAGCTTTGTCAAATCGGTCTTCGATACTCACATCATATTTCGAGTTATATTCAGATAAAATGATTCTTTTTAGGAACCCTACAATTCTATCGATATGCGCTCCTTCTGTAGTAGTGACATTGTCAACAACCTCAAAAAGTCTATATCCAAAACCCTCTTTGCACAGTTGGTCAAACATATCCATACATTTCCAAAGAAGTGGCAACAATTTGTTTTTTGGATAATCTGCTATTCTTAAGCCATCGAGACCTGATAATTTGTAGATGGCAGGAATATGCTCATCTTCAAATATCTGAAATACGAACTTCTCGAAATAGTCTGGACGTTCGCTAACACATTGTTTAAAAGCATCAGCATGTGCTCGATTGTCAAAATGGCGAAATTTTCCCTTTGCAAAATCCTTGATGCCATAAAAAGATTTCTGCCAAACCTCACATGACATGGTTTTGTATTGTTCAGAAGACATCAGTCCGCCACAGACGACTGCAGCAGTAACCTCATGGTCGGGTTTCTCGTTTTTCCATTCAAACCCTAATCTTCTATCTAACTCTTGCTTTTTGCGCTTTATATTGCTATTTCTCAGATTCTCTGGTATGGCCCAAATCAATTTCCTTTGCTCATAACCTAAATGTGGATAAAAAGCCCCGGTATATGATCTTTTCTTATCTGGTTGCATATCAGAATCCGACTTAAAGTCGTATATAAGTTCCTGGCATAAGGTCAATGTGTCACTATCAATGAACGGGAACCAAGCTCTTAACATCTCCAAGAAAAAATATGTAGCATCACTATAAGATAACAAATCATCCACCAACTTTGTATCTTTAAGAATCGCAATGATATCATCAGTAAACAAGGATGGGGATTCTTTCATTGCTCTAAAAGCAAAGCAATAGCAACTTGCCTCCCTTTGACCCAACAGATATTTTATGTCTGCAATAGCATTAGTAGTTTGATGCTGAACTTGTCTCTTCAACATCTCTCCAAACCATTCATGCAGAGCATATGCATGATGATGCTGATCCATCATCAGGGGGAACACATTGTTATTGTCAATAACATCTCTCCACGAAGGTGTCCTATTTGCATTTATAGCATAAAGTATTCTATCACGTAGAATTGGATAAAAAACTTCGGGGTACTTTTCCTTTAGATGAGTGCAAATCTCCTCTAATGTTGTTTCGACAACTCGCTCTTCATGTTGATTCTCTTTCTTTTGCGGAGTGAGAATATAATCTATCAATTCAGATATGTTGTCAAGCACGAATTGAGGATTAGATGGCAAAGCCCTTTCTAAGAAATCTGCTTTATAATAGGGGGTATCACATAAGACTTTGTACCATTTCGTTACAATACCAAATGTGTAATCAGGAGTTGCACGCAGAATATTTCTGGCAATAGCATTTCGTGTTTTTTCATCCTTTATGCTATCAACCAGCATGAAGACATCTTCTGTACTCTGCTGAACATGATTCCAGAAATATCCATAAACATTCTCATAGACAGCATCTCCGATTCTCATCGTCTTAATCTCCTTAGCAATGAGTGGCGTAATTATCTGATACCATTCCTTATTGTATGTCCGCCTGATAAATGAATAGAACAGCAATCTGTTCTGTACAAACAACTCTTTGATACATTTCTTCTCAAACGGCAGTATGTCCACCCTGTTTGCCAATGCCCACAAAAGCATAAGTTGAATATGAGTCCTAATTTTACCGGAAAACAAGATGGCATTTACGTCCTCTTTATATTGCTTCTCGTTTTTTGTTCTCTCATAATCCAAGACGAAATTCACAGTTGAGCGCATAAATATTCCTTGGTGCTTTTCCTTTGCTAGCAAATCTTGAATCAGCGAGCGTTTCTCTTTTTTATAATATCGGGCAAAGGCATAGTCATACATGCTTTGGTGGAAGAATGTTGCCCTATTGTCTATTTGTTCGATAATACCTTCACTAATCAGATAATTCGCTTCTATCAATTCTGACGTATCATAATCCCATTGAGGTGTTAACGTTTCGTCATCATAGATTTTAAGTGCCAAGTCATAGAGGATTCTTTCTGCAACCTCTTTGTTAATCTTTGATTCTGCCAAGCCGATTGTCTGTAGCCACAATTCATCATACAATTCTGTGATAGAATAATAATCCTTTTTCTCGTTCTTTGCATATACTCGGCAGAACAGATTCAAGTGCTGGGGTGTTTGCAGTACTGTTTTCGTTTTATCATCCAGTTCCTTATAAAGACCTACTTTCAGTCTATCAAGCACCTTCTCCACATCTTCTTTCGCCAACAGCCCAAGTTTAATTTTAGGCTCACGTCCTAACAGACTTAGTTTAGGGTCAAAATCCAAATCAAAGGAACGGCAAGATACAATAATTCTTACGTTTCCTGATTTATCACCATCAGAAAAGAGTTTAATCAGGGCCGTGATATTTTCTAATTTGCTTCTGTCGCTATTTATGTATTGCGACAATGCATCAATCTGGTCTATAACTAACACAGACCTTTTTTCCTGATTTAAACTGGAAAAAGTATTTCTCAATAGTTCCAAGTGTTCATTACTCGTATATCCTACAGGGGGTTGTAGTTTGTCTGCTTTAATTGCGAAACATTTAATGCCATCCTTTTCCAGTCTTTGAATGGTCTTTCTGATTACAACGCTTTTTCCCATACCAGCATTGCCAACGAGCAATTTCACACAAGACTCATTTTCCGAGAGGTCATCTTTGACCCATTGGTAAAGCATTTCTATCTCTTTTCTATCAATAAAGGAATCCTTTAAGTTGTGAAAATCCGTATTAATCCGATCAAATGCAGAACGGCTTTCTGACATCACCTCCTCCGCAGTTTTCTTTTCTTTTGTGAGCAGAGAGATCTTTTCATTAAAGATTTGCTTCCAGCGGTCAATCGTTGCAGCAACGTTCTCACTCGTTACTATTTCATCATCGCAGAATTCATTGGTGTGTATAGCATTATCTCCTTCCTCTTGAAATTGTCTTATATAATCATCAGATATGTATTTCCAATAAATCTTATTTTCATCTGCATCAACAGAAAAGAAGATACAAACTTCATTACGCATTCTCATGGCGTATGCGACAAAATAAGCTGGAATTTCTGCTTTATTCTTCCCTTTGTATTTTGATTTATATGTCTTAGCTTGAATAAATATATTTCCTATGGGATAATTGCTTTCGTCTATCAACTGAATAAACCCATCAATATTTGATGTCTTGTCATGATATTTAATTTCATCAGTAATCGCTCTTGAATCGCAAAATAGATTACAGATACATAAATAAGACTTCCTATCCAAAAAATCATTTGGATTTGTAACTTTCCTGGGAATGAAATTTGTTTCTTTTGCCATTATCTATATCTATTTACCACCAGGGTTCGTATTTGTATTGTGGATTATCTTCTTTATCTTGCTTTGATTTATTACAATGTTCACAAGTTGTTTGAAGGTTACAAGGGTCATTAGCGCCATACTTATTTAATGGCACAATATGGTCATAATTAACAGCATTTGAATGAGTATATACATTAGTTAAATCTTTTCCACAGAAAACACATCTACCATGATCCCTGTGAAAAACTGCAAGTTTTGCCCATTGGGGAATAGAGCATCTTTTTATTGTCCCGCTCTTATCGATTGATTCTTTAGGAAAAACAAAATCTCGTTCCTCATTTTCATTTTTAATTAATGCAGCAACAATATTATTGAATTTGACTAAAAAAGGATGATTTGCGAAGAGGCAATAGAAAACTTCATCAGTGATATACTGAAATATTTCTTGAAAAACACTTTCGTTATTTTTGTACCAATGATAAAAAGCATCGTCATCATCCTCGTCGTATTCAGTTTTATATTTCACTCCATAAGTATTTGCAATATCGACCCATTTATAATATGCATCTTCGTCATAGCAGTCACCGCATTTCCGATATAAACGCCCATAGTAGTTAAGTAATTGCGTATAGATGTAAATATGCAGAAGACTAATCTTATTATATCGTATAACAGCATCTATAAGTTGTGTGTTGTCGTAAGCCCAAAACATAGTTTCGTCTTCCACCATCTTATAAATGATGTCCGCAAATTCATATACATGATCAAATTTATAAACTTCAAAATTAACCATATTTATAATTTGTAGATTGAATAATAATATATTGTCATCCTAGTGCTATAAGAACCTTATTCGCAAACATTCGCTATTATTTCACAATCTCAACTTTCCAACCCATTTTGAGGGCAGTATTGATTTTGTCCAGAATCTTCTTTTTATCCTTAGTACTGCTGTGGGTGAGGACATATAGGCCAGGAGCTGCTTCGCGCTGGGCATGACCATATTTTTTATCTTTGGTTGTTGAGACTACGTTGATGCGACAGAATTTGACATCCAGTTCTCGAACTTTTAACAAACCAGCCTCAATAATTGCAGATGTGAAGGTGGTAGCAGCATCGTGTTCCTGAAGAATAGAACCGTCTTTTCTACGGATACATAAACCTGTTTTTGGAGCAATCTGCGTTCTCTTGTTTTTCCTTGGACCAAACTCCTTGTGTTCCACCTCAGGATCTGCCTCCAGTCGCTTGGCATCAATCAGTTCAGTGATGTTTGTCTTACGTGACAACGATACGCTAATAGGCATTCCAGGGTGATAGTCAACCACCAGAACCAGCTCACGCTGTACCTGCTTTAGAGCAGGTTCAATAGTTTCTGTTACCACAGGAAGAATCTCTTTCTTGATGATGTCTTCTTCCAGTTCACTTACCTGTCTCTCTAAATCATCATTTAGAGAGAGACCTTCTTTCCGCAATGTTTCCATTGCCTTGTATAAATCGCCGAGTCGTGACATATGCTATATAACATTATAATTGTTCTGTAATTCATTTCCTATTAGTGGATTCACAAGTTGTGAAAGTTCATCAAAAGAACTACATTCCTTAAGTTTCAAAGTAGAACTATTCCACCAACCTTCTATATATCGTTTGACATAACCTTCTATGCTTCTACGCGGGAACTCGCCAATTAGACTATCCATCAGTGAACGATGAATGTTTAAATGGTAATTGGTGTTCTTTGCAAATGGCAGCCAAGTCTTGTGTAGTACTTCTTCATCTGCAATATCTATTACCTCTATCTGGTCGAGAGGGCGAAACTCAGAAGAAAAGGCTTTTAACATCATCTGTTTGGCTTCTTTGTCGCTTTTGGGCGCACTATATCCCCAAATAGTAACAATACAAGCATATTCCAAATAATACTGTAACCTGTTCCAGGCATCTTGAATGTAGATGTTCTGTGAATAATCCTTATTCTTAACCGGATATAGCAATCTCGGTGAAACTAAAGGCTTGCCACATTCCGAACAAAATATGTTTCGATAAGGTTCATAGCGTTTGCAGTCCTCACACACACCAACTTCAACACAACTGTGCAGGAATAACATCTGAGGCAAATCTTCTGTTATCTTATTCACCCGATTATAGGCTTGTATCAACAGCGGATCCCAGTTAAACGTTGCTATGCAATCTTTGCTACGAAGTGACAAGATAAGATAATCATAGAGCGTTGGGGCTTCAGGAATCTGCATTTGTCGATAATGATTAACAATGCTATCCTCTATTTGCCTAACCACATCAGCATATTCCAGTTTAGAGGCCAATTCAGAGTAAATGGCTTCAATATTATTACTTTTGGTCTCCAGTTTTACGCCATCCAACAAACCATCTATCCCGATTTCATGCATAAAGTTTTCCATAACAGGACTCTGGCGACCATATTTATCCCCATTGGGAATGGTTGCCTTCGTCGCTCCAGCACCCAATATAAAAAGATGTGGCCGTGAACGCATTATCTCTGCTATGTCATTATCTTCAAGCTGTTTCATACTCTTCTCGTGTAAATGGGGGATTGGGGTCTACAATAAGGACTTCATCGAAGGTCAGGCCGTAAAGGTGATAGACAAGGAGGTCTATTTTTGATTCAAGATTTTTCGTGTCAGCTTTCTCATCTAATGCTTTTGCAGCAAAAATTGAAGAAGCAATTACTCCGATTTCTTCAGGAATAGGTGTGACTATAGGTAAGTTATCAACCTCATATCCGTTGACATTACTATTTGTGCTAAACTGCTTAAAAATATAATTTAGAAGTTTACTATTGAATAACCCTAAATATAAAAATAGATTTGACTCTTTTTTGAAAGAACAATAGTTCACCGAATTTGCACAAAAGGAATTCTGGGAGAGCGTCATTTTTAGGCGAACTTTTTCATTTACTCCTGTAATACCCTGCATGACGATGCGTGATTCGGAGAAGAGAGAATCGCTTACATCTTTGATTGAATTCAGCTTGTTTTTATTCAAAAAGAAGGTTTCACCTTGACTCATTGTCTCTTTAATAATATATCTATCAAGATTAGCACCACGAATCATCTTTATATCATTTGGATTCTTCGTAAATGCGTCTTTACAAAAAGTCATATCAATCTCACCAGTATTGCATTTTCCGAAATCACTAAACTTTCGCGACTTAATAAATACATTCCGAATTACATGTAAATCTTTGGGCGATGATAGAGGAATTGTCAAATAGCGACTATCCATCCTATTGATATCGCTGTATGATATTTGACCGGAATTAATAGTGAGATCAACAAATCTATCCGTATTAATTCTTATGTCAAACTCACAATTCTTATTAGCTTTTGCTAACATCGTCAAGATACATACTGATATTTTGGCGTTTTCAAACACGCGCTTCTTAGGATTATCTCTTTCAGGGAAAGCCTCAAGGGAAATAATCGAACACTCTTTTTGAACAAACTCTCTAAGTTTATATGCACTAACATCACAAGCAAATGCTAATGGAAAAATTTCAGAGAAGACACCACCTCGTTTCAACAAGTAATAACTTTGTACGATAAATAACCTAAATATATTAAGCATTCCCCCTTGGGCGGGTTTATACTTTGTAAGTTCCTTGTACTTCTTGAATACTTGTGGGGGAACTGTTACAGATTCTCCTTTGTTCTGCTTTTTATTTATAACTCCATATGGTGGATTCCCTATTACAATATCAAATCCATTATTAACGTTAAACATCCATTCGGAGTCATAAAAAGATGATGTTGCGTTTTGGTCAAACATATCCCAAGAAGCTAATTGTTTTGCTTCTTCGTTGCCCACTGCTCCAATATCTTCAAGCAACTTAGCAAGTTCATCTCTCAATTCTGTGACACGCTCCTTATATTTTCTTTTTGTTTTAATAGTCTTTGCTCCGAAAATGCGATGCTTGGCATCTCTCATTTCGTCTTCTTTTTGGATAACAGCATTTGAAGTAAAGAGATCTGGAGCTTTCTTGTCAATACCAATTAATGTATTAGCCGCTACAAACTTTGCTTCAAGGTTTGGCAAAGGACGAATGCCGAAGTTGTCAACAGGATTGTTATTTGTCTTCTGGTCAACCACCAAAGAAATAAAGAAACGTAGTTTGCTAATTTGGATGGCTATCGGCTGGATATCCACACCATAGATACAGTTCTCAATTAGATAGAGTTTACGGGCATAGTCGGGACGATTTATACTCTCGTTGAAACTTCGTTCAATATCAGCCACAATTTCTGCACGCTCTTCATCCGTCGCATTGCGGTAGGCCTCAGATGTTTCACTAATGGCATTGTTGAGCATCATGTCTTTCCATTGCTCGTTGTTGGGGTCAAGCTGCCCTAGAATATGCACCATCTGTTGGAGCATACCCATCGGGAAGGCACCAGAACCACAGGCGGGATCGAGCACTTTGCACTCATAGAGCGACTGCATAATCTGGCGTTTTTGGTCATCGGTCAGAGTCAGTCCCTCGTCCGTGTATTGAATCAGTTTTCGATATTCTGGTTCCAAGTCCTCACCTACTGTACGTTTCAGGTGAGCTACCAGGCTTTCATCCACCATATACTGTACAATCTCACGGGGCGTATAGAACGATCCTGTTTGCTTGCGGGCTGTTGTCTGCGTCTCTGGGTTGTAGGCTGCCAATAGGTTCTCAAACACTTTTCCCAACAGCTCTGGATCGAGTGACACTTCCTGGTCGAAGGGGGTATTCTCTTCAACGGTGAAGTTATAACGCTTCAGAATGTCAATAATACCCCGTGCACTAACCTTCTTTTTTTTCTTGTCGCCATACCAATCGGAGAGGTCGATGTTTTTGCCTACCTCGTCACCAAAGAATAGAAAGTCGGGTATCACCAACTGGTCGCTGATGGCCTTGCGGTCTGTGAAAGCATCAATATAAATGCCTTTGTCCTTGTCGTCCAAGCAGTCGAACAAACCACCATTCAAGAATGGTACATATTTGTTTGCCAACTCTACAAACTTATCAGGATTGATAAACAAATCCTCATGGCGCATCAACTTGTTATTGTCATAATCGCCACGACCATTGCGGAAACGACGTTCTGAAATGGTATCCTTTCCCTCTGGAGTGATAGGACTATTGAGCATGGCAAAGAAAAGATTTTGCAATATCCCCTTATAATATTTGCTATCATAACTCTTGCCGAACAAATTTACTATGTCATGAGGTGTAAATCCTTCTATAAGTTCAGAGGCTATATATTGCTCGTCGAAGAACTCATCGGGCACCAAATGACGCTGCTTGAGGAACCAGACAAAGATGAGTCGGGTTATCAAACGAATCATGGCCTCAGAATTGTACTTCTGATTATCCTCTAACGTTGTCAAGTCGTTGGGGAAGCGTACCACCATGATTGCCCAAGCATACCAGTCGCTGAGTTCCTGATAGAATGCCTTGGTAAGAACCTCTACCGAGAAACGGTTGCGCAAATCCTCCAAGCTTACCACACGACCGTATTCATTCAGATATTTGTTAGGGGTATAATATGCGATACCCTTACCGAGAAAATAGGAGTAGCGATGAGGATTGGAGTAGCGGCGACTGATGCGAGAGGAATCTTCCGATTGGTCGAGTGTAATCTCAATCAGCGAGAAACGATAGTTGCTATCGTCATCCTTTGGCACAAAGAACACCAAAGCACGCTCGCAGAACTCATCAGCCAGCAGTCGGAAAGCCTCTTTCGTCAGACCTACACGGGCATCATGCTTTGAACTATGGCGCACTTCGTAAACGACCAAGCCAAGTGACTCACATTCTCCCAAGCGTATTACTTGCTGAGTATATTGGAACTGAACTGGATTGTTTATAACACTTGACTCCTGCTGAAAATCCTCTGGCAGGAAACTGGTTCTCAGAAAGGAGAGAAACTCTGCGCGATTGTATGCTTTATTGAACTCCATATCTCGTATGCTACTTTAATTCTTCTGCTAATATGATTGACTCCTCACCATCATCCACATGATTACATGTTTCGATGATGCGGTTAATATAGTAATCGTCTATCTGATCAGGCAGCTTGTGGTAATCTGCTGGCTTCAACTGATTGATAAAGCGAAGCTCATAACCAGAAAGACCATCATTCTGAATCACCTTCATCAGATCTTTAAGATAATCCGCAGGCAGGGCTTTGCGATTCAACATTACCTTAACCTTTTGCATGGCTTCCAGACGGATTTTCTCGTTTTTGTCTTTGATATCGCTGCTGAACAGGTGGGACTTGGTCAACTGATAGGCAGGCTCGAAAGATTCAGAGAGTGGCGAAGGCTGTTCGGACATCTCTGCTTCGAAAAGCCCAATGGCTTCTTCTGCTGTCAGCTGAACAATCAATCCTTCATCATTACCTATCTTAAAGACGAAGTCGTTACCTTTCTTGCCAAACATTAGGACTCCGCTTCTTGGCTTTGCAACAGAACGGCCAGTACGGGCACGATGCGGCAGTTGCATGGCTTCATCGAAAATCTCTGTTCCCTTGGCTGCATTCAGCAACTTCTGGTACTTAACGTCCCATGAGACCTCTTCGCTCTTGGCCATTTCCTTGCGATATTGTTCTAAGAAGTAGGACTGTATCTCTTCATCCTTTGTCAGCACCTTGGTATCTTCTCCCATGATGGCATGAATCATAGCCATCTTTAGCGTGGAGATTTCCTTGGTACGGGTTTCCGATTCGCCCACATCGGTTGGGAAATAGTTGTAGATATACAACTGGTTGAACACCTTCTTATTAACACGATTGATACGCCCTATACGCTGAATAATGCGGGTCGGGTTGTAGGGTATGTCGTAGTTGATAACGGTTCCGGCGCGATGCAGGTTGTATCCTTCAGAAATGGCATCAGTGGCTACCAGTATTTTATAGTCATCCCGCTGATACTCCTTTTTCTCTCCAGCATTGAAGTTAGCGTTGATGGTGTTCTTGTTGGCTTGAGAAGCATCTGCAGAGGTGTATTTGAATACGGGAAGACCGTATGCCTGCAAAGCCGCACCAAGATAATCGGCGGTATCGGCAAACTCAGTAAACACAATGATTTTTCGCTGGGGGTCCTTAGCAATTTGCTTGTCTAAGATGCCCTTGAACGATTCCAATTTGGGGTCGCTCATGATAGTTCCGTCCTCTCCGAACCATTTCTTCTGTATCTCTAAAAGGAGAGCCATATCAGCCTTGATGTCCTCAACGAAGGACTCCTTGATATACTTCATGTCGATTTCAAAGAAACCACGTTTCTCATACTTTTCGTATGTATCCGTAATGAGGTCGTTACCATCATCATCGGTCTTATAGAAGTCATCAACATCGGGCAGATTACCTTTTTTATAGACAGGCATTTTGCCCTTTCCCTCAATCCATTTTAAGATTTGACGAGAACTACCTATCATATATTCCAATGACATACGGAAGGCATATTCAGAACTTTCAAAGCGACGCACGAGCAAACGACGCATGAATTTTGCGACATTGGCCTGTCGTCCAAACAACAGATTCAGTTCAACACCTGTCTTTTCTTCCAATAGGTCGGAAAGTTCCTGTCTTAATTCCTCTTTAAGATATAAGACAGGAGAGTATCGGGCCGCCTTGAAGCGGTATTTCCCATCGTCCCTGTGTCTGCCTTCATCTTCGCTGATACGGTCAAGCGTTTCAAGATACAGGTCTTTCAGACTACTCAGGTCATAATCCAGTTCTATGGGGTCGTTAGGAATAACCAATTGGATGTTCTGCTGTTTTAAATCTTCTGCGTATTCGGGTATCTCCTTTAGGTCTATACGCGAACGGCGAATGACAAGTGGACTGATAATAGATCGAATCTCGTTAGCAATACGTCCAGCCTCATTTGAAACCTCTGCATCAGTTTTCTTCCCCTCGCGTTGGTCTTTCCGAAGTTGTTTGTAAGTAATAATCAAATCTTTGAACTTGGCCCCCAAATTATCAACCGTCTTCAAGGTAGATTTTGTTGGAATCTGGAAAAGTTTCAACATCGCATAAATGTCATCAGGACGGTTGTTAAAGGGGGTTGCCGTCAACAACATCACCTTATTACCCGAACAAAGCTGGTGCAGAATGGTGTAGTCAATCGTGTATTCGTTACGGTAACGGTGAGCCTCGTCAACAACTATTAAATACTGCTCGTCTGCTTTCACTATTCGTTCGTAATACTTCAAGGCATCTTCAAGTTTTCCTGTGGTGTAGATGGATGCAGTAAAGCCGAAGTCATCACGATAACTGCGCCATTGTTCTTCCAAGTGAGGCGGACAAACCACAAGTGTTCTCAGTCGGAGATTACGGGCAACGGTAGATGCGATGATACTTTTACCAAGTCCCACAACATCGGCTACTATCACACCATTGTGATTCTTGATGGCATTGATGGCCATCTGTACGGCATCCGTCTGGTATTTCAGATTGGAGAACTTGCCATCGGTAATATCGTAAGGAGTCAGCAGGTTCTCTGTTGTGGGGATAGCAAAGTATTCCTTGAGTACACGAAGGTACATCTTGTAGGGGCTATACAGCTTTTCAAACCAGATTCGGTCAATAACCTTCGCGTCGAAGTCATCGATATGATCCTTGTCGGCAATAATCATAGATTTCTCCCAAAGCTCCTCGAAAATGGTCTTCGCATCAGTATATGATTGCTTGTCATTGAAGCGAGCATTAATCTCTACACGACCAGCCAGGCCTTCGTAGGAAAGATTACTGGAACCAGTAATGACAGAGCCAGGGTCTTCACCTCCCTCGTTAATCTCTTCGCGATAGTCAAAGATATACATCTTGGCATGACAAGGCTCGTCGGTCTTTCTGATTTCCAGTGTTCCAGCCTTTATCTTGTCATAGAATAGTTTGAAGGACTCCAGCTTTGGTTGGCTATCAAGGAAATCAGTTTCGTTAAACAGTCTTACGAAATGGTTGTAGTAATCATCTTTGAGTTGACTGCGGGACTTACTGTAGTCGGCTAATATATCTATCTCACGGATGTATTTCGTAATGCGCGTGTCTATATCAAGTCCAACAAGGATGCGTACGTGTTTGTCAATCAACTTTTCGGAAATAAGCTTATATCCAGAGAAATAGAAATACCCTACAAGCACATCCAAAGATTGACTCTTTGGAAGAATCCCGTTGATAATATCAGACAAAAGTTTATCTTTGTTTGTTATGAAACTATTCTGGGTCATACTTCTTTCGTGGAATTTATCAGTTCTTTAATATCCACTTGCAAGCAACTTGCAATCTCTATTAGGGTACGCAAATCTGGCTGCGACGTATTTGTACACCACTTTGAGATGGTTGCAGGGTCTTTCCCTATTTGTTCTGCCAGCCATTTCCCTGTTCTTTTCTTCTCAACAAGAACCACTTTGATTCGATTTATATCCTTTGTCATTTGGCAAATGTATTGACGTTTGACGCAAAGATATAAAAAAAACGGCAAATACGTATGGTAATTGTCGTTTTTGCGGAATTTTTTATTGTTTTTTATGATTCTACCACTTCTATATTCCCAAGACGGGTATCCCAATTACATCGGCATTCTTGCTTGGGCAAGCGTCCCTTTGGGCCGAGCGGCCATTGCTGCCACCAACGAATGCCCACCTATTGAGAGTCTCATTTCTGATATCAGCAACCCAATGCGTATTATAGCTAAGTCCCATTGGTAAAACGAACTGAAACGAAAATTTAGACAAGTTTAGACAGGAATTTTAAGCGAGATTTACTTGACTTTTGAGCAAGATTTTAAGCGAGAATCTTCTGAATCCCCTTTGTTTAGGGCATTTCTCGATTAGAAAATTTACGTGGCGTTAAGCGAGATTTACGTGAGATTTAGACGAGCTTAGACGAGAATTTAGACGGGATTAGACGAAATCTAAGACGGAAAAAGAGGTGGAGAAAGAACCATAGCCGACTCCACCTCTTTATATACAGAAAGGAAATCTACCAGCCCAAGCCCTTCTTCTTGGTGCCGTCCCAGTTGGTCAACTCGTCGGCATTCTTGCTTGGGCAAGCGTCCCGTTGGGCCGAGCGGCCGTTGCTACCTCCAACAGATTGTCCTCCCATTGACACGCGCATTTCAGAAGCCAGTTGGCTGATACGAAGCACAGCTGTGTCCCACATGAACTGAGAGATTGAACCAATGGTCTCCTCTGCCATCTCTGCAATGCTACTGGCAGCAGTCTTACGGTCAGTCTCACTAACAGAATTGAGACCTTCAAGCTGGCACTTCGCGATGATGCCCTGACCAATGATACGCTCGTCGTCGCGACTAAAGATGGAGGCTCTGCTATGGGCCCAGGCATTGAAGGCTGCAATAGCCTTGTCTATAACCGCGGTAAGATTTGCCCAATGGTCAAAAGCCTCTGAAGCACCGGCCTGTCTGACAAAACGCTCCATCATAGCGAGTCGGCTCTCGGCATTGTTGGCACGTTGTTCTTCACGATTAGCACGGGTAGCCTGTTCCTGAGCCTTACGCTCTGCTGTAGCTGTTCTTCCCTTCTCACGGGTAATGGCATTCTCATCCAACTGAGAGATGCGATGCTTCAGCCGTACATTCTCTTCCTCTGTCTTGGCTGCAAGAGCGACCTTTTGCTTGGCATCGAGATACATCTGTTTGCCTACGTTGTTAATCTGCTTCTTGTGTAGTTTAGAAACACTGAGAAGTTGCTGTTGGAGAATGGTGACAATCTCCTTTGCCTTAGCATTACGTTCCTTCTGCCACTCTTCTCGTTTCAAGAGAGGAATAGGTGTGCTGATATCCTTATTGATGCGACGAAGGGCATCATCAACAAGATCCTGTACTGTCTTGACCTCATCAGAACCTTTCATCGTAAAGGTCATCTCTGCAAATGGCACAGCATCAAGAGACTCTTCGGGTACACTGGTGGCAGATAGCAAGTCGTCAATCGCCTTCTGGAGTTTGGTCAGCTTATTGCTGTTTTCCTTGATAGCTTCAATAATCTGCTTAGACTCAGCCTTCTTACGCTCGGTGAACTCTGCAACTTCCTTGGCACGAATTGCCTCCTGCTCTGCCTTGTAGGTATGAGCGTCACGCCACTTCTTGTCACTCTTCTTGCCTCGTTCCATCTTAAAGGTGTTGGCAAGCATGTCTTGAAGTTCCGACATATCATGGCGGTTGAGGTTGATGCACTGTCCTGTATTGTGGTCAGTCCAGTCGAATATGTAATGAGCATGGTAGTTCCATATCATGATAGTTTTGCCTTCTGGAACATCAAGATACTTACCCTTCTCATGATCCTTGTCAGTCACTACATGCTCATGGCCCTCATCGAGATGAGCATAAATAGCCTTCGTCTCGATGCCGAATCGCTGTCTGATTACGCTTGCGAGTTCATGCATCTGCTCCATAGTTGTAGACTCTGTGATGACGGCAACACCCTCACGAATAGGTTCGGCATTCTTGGGCAGCTTTTTAGGTTTAGACAGGTCTGGCTCCCATGCAGGTACCATCTTCTGAAGTCCAGTTGCTGGGTCAACAATCGGGTTGCCAGTCATGCTGTCTATGGCAGGTATTGTCAATTGTTTTCCGTCTTCGCCCAGTTTCGCTTTACGGCAGAAATGCTTTGCCGAATAGCGTTCCTTAGCCTTACGGATCTCGTCAGCCACAGACTTGAAGTCGGAAGACTCCCACGTCTTGTTGAGGTGTGAATACTCGGAATGAACATGCTTCATCTCCTTCTCGCGCCTATTGTGCTTTTCGGCACCATACTTGGCAGCGCATACATGAATTGAGGTCTTTTTACCCATAATGCAAAAAAAATGAAATTATAAAAGATAGAATTTATGAAATTCAGAAGATGCGTTGACGCATTCCTTCCGGTGAGAGAGTCCAGGGAGAGTGTTTCTCCCAGGTCGGGTTCTTAGGGCAGAAAGTCCTAAGCGGGGGTCTGGGGAGGGTCACTCCAGCGGTAGGGTTCGGAGGGGAGAGGTCACTCCCCTCGCGGTACTTAGGCAGAGCCTGAGCGGAGTCCAGAGAGGTCACTCTGGCACACATAAGGGTTGACATAACCCTTAGTGTGCTACCAGTATTCCGTTGGAATCTGTCGGACTGCGCGACGTGTAAGGCGCAGAACGGCTGTTCCGATGGGATGCTGGTAGAAAGTTCGCATAGCGATAGGCTATCGCAACTCTGTTGCGTCGGAAGGGGGTATAGGGGGCAGCATAGCCCCCATAACGACCAGTACCATATTGCAGCATTGATGTAATGCATATTTACAGTATTATTGTTTTTCTGCATTATCCGTTGACTGTTGCGGAGTACGGAATGACGGAGTCTCGTAAGGGATGATGAGCATCATCTCGTTAAAGCGGTCTGCAATCCTGTCGCCGTATGTGCTACGGATCTGCTTCGGTGTGAGATTGGTGGTCACCATTGTGAATAGCATACGGTCATAGCGATGGGACAACAAGTCTATCACAGGAGTGACACGATTGCCATAGTCCATCATCGTAGCTTCCTCTTCGCCAAGATCATCAATACCCAGCATGTTCACATCTTGATATTGTAAAAGTTTATTAGGGTCAACACGTATCAACCGACCAAGTTCTTTAGCACCAATAATCTTCATGCCGAGCGTCTCGAATGAAGTGTTGTGCATGATTCTGATATCAAGATGAATAAGCAGAGTCTGGAGAGCCTTCATCATAGTGCTCTTGCCATTTCCCACCCCACCGCACAACATGATTCCGAACTTATTAGTCGGACTGGTGAATAACTCAGCAATCTTCTTGATATGCTCATGCTGTTCTGTTACATCTTGGAATGTTCTCCATCGAAGTTCTACCTCCGCCTGAACAGCAGCCTCAATCCACCCGATGGCTTCATTAGTTGACATGGGCAGTCTAACAGGCTCCCTTGTAGTCCTCTGGCCGATTATCTGAGATTTGAGTTGGGCCAGCTTTGCTTTCGCACTTTCTTTCTTGTCCATAGTTGTTATTCTTATTGTGATATTTAATCCAGGAAAACACATGATTCGAAAAGTAGTTTTTCAAAGGGATACAGGTTTTGGAAGAACGAAGCGGCAAAAACTGAAAACGGCTGAAAATCAGTAATTTTCCGAGATTTACCACTTAGCCTAAAAAGCAAGAAGGTAAAGACCAGTGAGACGAATCCGCTACCAAGTCATTACCTATTCCGCTACCACTGAATGATGTTTCTGAAAGCCCGTAAAAAGGCAATTCCGGGAAGAATGGCGCACTTAAAACGGGTGTTATGAAAGTTTAACTTTGGCGGTTTCTTATTCACCGTTCTGCCACGTTTTCGATTTGTCAATACGAGTGAGAACATGTAATTTTGCACACTAAATAATTGACGAGTATGAAAACAGAAATGAAGGTGCTGCTCTACCTTAAAAGAAACGGGCAGAACGAACAAGGGATGTGTCCACTGATGGGAAGAATCTCCATCAAGGGAAGATGTAATTCAACGGCACAGTTCTCGTGCAAGGTGAAGGTGAACCCGAAACTTTGGAACGCCACTTCACAGCGATGCACGGGCAAAAGCAAGGTGGCCACTACGACGAACAGGGAGATTGAGAAAATGCTCTTGCTGATTCGCTATCGTTTTGACGAACTGGTGGAGGAAGGCAAGATATTCTCTGCCGAGGACTTGAAGAATGCTTTTCAAGGTATTGCCTCCGTACAAATGACACTTCTTCGTCTCTACAGGATTCACAACGAGGAGTTTGCCCTGCGTGTCGGGGTGAACCGTGCCAAGCATTCCTATGAATTGTATATGCAGTACTACAGGAAACTTGAAGAATATCTGCGCGAGAAGAAGAAGGTGTCGGACATTCCACTGAAACAACTTGACGAAAACTTCATGGAGGAATATGACACCTATCTTCGCACCGTGCTCAGATACAGACCCGCCACCATCCTCCAGAACATTAAAGCCTTGAAGAAACTGATGAATATGGCGGTCTATCGCGGCCTCGTTCCCCTCAATCCGTTCAAGGGCTATCAGACACAGCGCCCTGAACAGAAGAAACGCTATCTGGAAATGGACGAACTGAAGAAGATTATGACGGTCGAACTCACCAAGCCAAACTGCATCCTTGCCAGAGACCTTTTTGTGTTCTCTGCATTCACGG
>FLNV01001656.1_pt1 | contig 17781 bp, 15 predicted proteins | sample 1140351 | NCBI WGS metagenome assembly FLNV01 (sample SAMEA3878207, study PRJEB12797) | bioreactor metagenome | biome: Moose rumen | place: Sweden | collected 2011-10 | reverse complement strand
TTGTCCATCACCACCTTCACCGCATTGGGGCTGAAAAGCTCGTCCTCGTCGTCGATTCTCATGGCCAACGAAGCCAACTCGGTGTCGTCACGCGAAATCAAGTCGACCAAGAGGTTGATTTGATTGGGTTCGATGAAAGGCTCGTCGCCTTGGATATTGATTACGGCATCGTATTGGTTTTCAAGCAAATCCAATGCCTCGCGGCAGCGGTCGGTGCCGCTACGGTGGTTGGGGTCGGTGAGCACATAGCGTCCGCCGAAGCCCATCACCTCGTCGGCGATGCGCACGTCGTCGGTAGCCACCACCACGGCGTCCAACTTCGACTTCCACGCCTGTTCGCACACACGCCTGATCATCGTCTTGCCTTTGATCATCGCCAAAGGCTTGCCGGGGAAGCGCGTCGAGGCATAACGGGCCGGTATGATTCCTACCACTTTCATTTTCAGAACAATCCGTTGAGCGAGCCTTCGATGCGGTCGACGACGGTGCTCAAGTCTTCGGGGTTTTCAAGTTCGATGTCATCGGTGTCAATGATGAGGAGTTTGCCGTCTTTGTAGCCGTTGATCCACTCCTCGTAACGCTCGTTGAGGTTGGTGAGGTAGCTGATGCTGATGCTCTGCTCGAACTCGCGGTTGCGCTTGGCGATGTGGCGAATCAAGGTCGGCACCGAGGCCCGCAGGTAAATCAAGAGGTCGGGCGGCTGGAGAAACTTCGTCATCAGCTCGAACAGCGACTGGTAGTTCTCGAAATCGCGGGTTTCCATCAGCCCCATCGAATAGAGGTTGGCAGCGAAGATGTGGGCGTCCTCGTAGATGGTGCGGTCTTGGATGACGTCTTCGCCGCTCTTTCGGATGTCCATCACCTGACGGAAACGGCTGTTAAGGAAGAAGATTTGGATGTTGAACGACCAGCGTTGCATGTCTTCATAAAAGCTGTCGAGATAAGGGTTGTGCTCAACTTCTTCATAATGAGGCTTCCAGTTGAAATGCTTGGCTAAAAGGCCCGTGAGGGTCGTCTTTCCCGAGCCGATGTTGCCTGCTACTGCGATGTGCATAATGCGTGGTTTTTTGTTGGGTTATTGAAGTGGCTAAATTAAGGAAAAGTCGGCAAAGGGAGCGCAATTTTTTGCAGAAAAATAGCAAACCACTGAATATCAAACTATTTCGGAGCCTTTTTCACCAAAAAGATGCCCAACACGCAAAAGATGATATTGGGAATCCATGCGGCCAACGCGGGCGAGAGGCTTCCCGATATGGCGAAGGTCTTGGAGACTTGCATAAAAAGGATATAGGAAAACGCGATGCCGATGCCGATGCCGAGGTGCATCCCAATGCCGCCCCTCACCTTGCGACTCGACAGGGCCGCGCCGATGAGCGTGAGGATGATGACCGCCGCCGGTGCCGACATGCGGTTGTGCATCTCCACCTCGTAGGCCTTCACGCCCTCCGAGCCTTTGTCCTTCATGCCCTGGATGTGGTCGCGCAGCTCGAAGTAGTCCATCTCCTCGAAGTCCTCCTTCATCTTGTAGAGGTCGGTCGGATAGAGGTTCATCAAGGTGTCGAGGTAGCGGCCTCGTTCAAGGGTCTCTTCCGCCCCGTTGATGGTGCGGATGGCGTAGGGGTCGATGCGCCAGCTGTTGTCGGCCACGGTGTCGTGATACAGGATGTCGGACATCACCTTGTAAACCAATTCGTTGCCCTCATATTTCTCCCACGAGAACTCGTAGCCGTACTGCTTTGGGATGTTGTAGCTCTCCACATACACGAACTCGTCCTTCCCAATCTGCACATGCACGTTGCGGCCCGAGCTTTGCACCAATTTCTCCATATACTCGTCCTTGAACTGCCGTCTGACTTCGTTGGTCTTGGGGATCAGGAAGTTGCCGAAATAAAGCGACATGACGGCGATGGTCACGGCAGCCATCATGTAGGGGACGAGGAAACGCCAAAAGCTGATGCCGCTGCTGAGGATGGCCACAATCTCAGACCGCGACGCCATCTTTGAGGTGAAAAACACCACCGCGATGAAGGCGAACAGATGGATGAACAGGTTGATGTAATAAGGTATCGACATGATGTAGTAGTCGACCACCACCCTTTGCCAAGGCGCGTTGTGCTTGAGGAAGCTGTCGATGTTTTCCGACACGTCGAAAATGATGACGACCAAGATCAGCATCGAGATGGCGAAGAAGAACGTCCCGATGTACTTCTTGAAGATATATGCGTCGATCTTTCTCATTTACAAGCGTTTGGTCACTTTCTGGAGCATCATGTCGCGCCACTCGGCGAAGTCGCCACCGATGATGTGTTGCCTTGCTTCGCGCACCAACCAGAGGTAGAACCCGATGTTGTGGAGGCTGGCGATCATGGGGCCGAGGATTTCGCCTGCGACGAACAGATGACGCAGATAAGCCCTCGAATATTGTGCATCGACGAAAGTTTCGCCGTTGGGGTCGACGGGCGAGAAGTCGGTCTTCCACTTCTCGTTCTTGATGTTGATGATACCTTCGGCGGTGAAAATCATGCCATTGCGACCGTTGCGTGTCGGCATAACGCAGTCGAACATGTCCACGCCGCGCGAGATGCCTTCGAGGATGTTGGCAGGTGTGCCCACGCCCATCAGGTAACGCGGACGGTCTTTCGGCAGGATGGCGTTCACCAACTCGATCATCTCGTACATCTTCTCGGTAGGCTCGCCCACGGCCAAGCCGCCGATGGCGTTGCCGACGGCGTTTTTCGAGGCGATGTATTCCGCCGACCGCTCGCGCAAGTCGCGGTAGACGCAGCCCTGCACGATGGGGAACAAGGCCTGCTCGTAGCCGTATTTCGGCTCTGTGGCCAAGAAGCGGTCGCAGCAGCGGTCGAGCCAGCGGTGGGTGCGTTCCATCGACTGTTTGGCGTAGTTGTATTCGGCGGTGCCGGGCGTACACTCGTCGAAGGCCATCATGATGTCGGCCCCGATGCTGCGCTGGATGTCCATCACGCGCTCGGGCGTAAAGAGGTGCCTTGAGCCGTCGATGTGCGACTGGAAAGTGACGCCTTCCTCTTTCATCTTGCGGATGCCCGTGAGCGAAAACACCTGAAAGCCACCGCTGTCTGTCAGGATGGGCCGTTCCCAGCCGTTGAACCTGTGCAAGCCTCCGGCGGCTTCAAGCACGTCCAATCCGGGACGCAGATAGAGGTGATAGGTGTTGCCCAAGATGATCTGTGCCTTCACCTCGTCGCGCACGTCGCGGATGTGGCAGGCTTTCACGGTGCCCGCCGTGCCGACAGGCATGAAAATCGGGGTTTCTATCGGGCCGTGGCCGGTGTGGAGCACACCCGCTCGGGCGTTGCTTTTCGGGTCGTTGGCGGCTATGTTGAAATTCATCGTTCTAATTTTGCGCAAAATTACGACTTTTTTCCCAACAATTTCCTATTTTTGCAAACACTTAAAAAAGTGAGCCATGCAAATCGTTTTCAACTATAACAGCCTAAGTTTCATCGTTTTAGTCATTTTTATCGTTTGCCTTGTCGTCCAATTGCTCTATCATTGGGGCTTCTTCTCGAAGGTGGCCTTCTACAAAAGGAGCGCCCGCCCGAAGCTCGACGAGGAGCTGGAGCCGGTTTCCGTCGTGCTTTGCGCCCGCGACGCCTACGAATACCTTATCGACTTGATTCCGGCCTTGCTCAAACAAGACTACCCTGACTTTGAGATTGTTGTGGTGAACGACTGCTCCGACGACGAGACCGAGGAATACCTGAAGGACTTGGAGCGCAAGGAGCCGAGGGTGAAGCCTGTGCAACTCAAGCAGCACCTCAACTTCTTCAACGGCAAGAAGTTTCCGCTTTCGATGGGCATCAAGTCGGCCAAAAACGACCTTTTGGTCCTCACCGACTGCAACTGCATGCCCGTCAACGACCAATGGCTGCGCAGCGTGGTGAACCGATACAACCAACGCACCGAAATCGTCATCGGCTACAGCCCCATCGTACACAAGAAGGGCAGCCTGAACCGCTTGATGCGCTTCGACGCCCTGCAAAACGGCCTCCTCTACCTCTCCGCTGCCCTTAACCGCCATCCCTACATGGGTGTCAGCAAGAACCTGTCGTATCGCAAGGAACTGTTTTACAGAAACAAAGGCTTCATTTCGCATTACACCACCTCGATGGGCGACGACGACCTTTTCATCGGGCAGGTGGCCAACAAAAAGAACACCGAGGTGCTGATTGACGCCGAGAACGCCATCCTCACCACGCCGCCGAGCACCTTCCGCCTCTGGATGCGGCAGAAGAGCAGCCGCTACTCCACCGTTTCGCAATACAGCACTCGGGCGCGACTTTCGCTGAGCCTGTTCTATGCGTCGCAGCTCCTGTTCTATGTTTCGTTCATCACCCTGCTCTGCCTCAAGCCCGCTTTTACCATCACCAACGGAGCCGTTTTCTACATCCCCATCTTGGCGTTTTTCTTCCTCTTACGCTTTGGCACACAGATGATTATCTACCACAAAGCCTCGAAGCGTTTGGGCGAGAAAGGCCTCTTGCCCGGCTTGGTGATCTACGATTTCCTGTTTGCCTTCCTCAGCCCTTGGCAACGACTGATGGGCAGGATGAACTTGGGCGTGGAGTAATCTTATCCCTTGATCTGGATCGTGAACCCTTCGTCGATGAGCGGCTGCACTATTTGGCGCATCTCCTCAACGGTGAACTTTTGCAAGCATTCCTCGGGCGTGGGACGGTCGATGGTGTAGACCATCACTTCGCGCGGCCTCAAAAGACGCACGATGTCCATCCAGCCGTTCAAGGCTTCTGGCTTTGACGAGTCGAAGTTCTTGCTGCGCAGAAACATGGTCTGCAAGATGAAGTCGCCGCCGAATTGCTTCAGGGCCTCCAACACCTTATTAATATCATAGCCCGGCGCGGGGTGGTTGATGCTCTCGATGAGTTCATTCGTCGGCGCGTCGATTTTCATCGTCGGGTTGTCGACCTTGCGCAAGGCAACAAACACTTCGGGTTTGTGTACCATCGTGGCGTTTGACAGCACCGTTATCTTCGAGTCGGGATAATACCGGTCGCGAAGCCTTATTGTGTCGTCGATGATTTGCGGGAAGTCGGGGTTGAGGGTCGGCTCGCCGTCGCCGCTGAAGGTGATGGAGTCGATGGCGACATCATCGAGTTGGCATTGTTTCAGCTTGGTTTCCAACGCTTGGCGCACATCCTCTGCCGTGGGCAGCTTGGTGTCGTTGCGCCCGTCCTTGTTCCATCCGCATTCGCAATAGATGCAGTCGAAGTTGCAGAGTTTGCCTTGTGTGGGCAGCAAATTAATGCCTAAGGAGCTGCCGAGGCGGCGGCTCCTTATCGGTCCGAAAACGGTTTCTTCCCTGATCATGACAGCTTATTTCGCGTACTGCACGGCCCTTGTTTCGCGGATGACCGTGATCTTGATCTGGCCGGGATAGGTCATCTCGGTCTGTATCTTCCTCGACAGGTCGTAGGCGATGCGGTCGGCGTCTTGGTCGCTCACCTTGTCGGCACCCACGATGACGCGCAGCTCGCGGCCCGCTTGGATGGCGTAGGTCTTCACCACGCCTTGGTACGACATGGCCATGTCCTCCAACTTGTTGAGGCGTTGGATGTAGGCCTCCACCACTTCGCGGCGGGCGCCGGGGCGCGCACCCGAGATGGCGTCGCACACCTGCACGATGGGCGAAATCAGGTTGTCCATCTCGATTTCGTCGTGGTGTGCCCCGATGGCGTTGCAGATGTCGGGTTTCTCCTTGAGGCGCTCGGCCACCTTCATGCCGAGGATGGCGTGCGGCAGCTCTTCTTCGTTCTCGGCCACCTTGCCGATGTCGTGCAGCAGGCCAGCACGTTTGGCGGCTTTCACGTTGAGGCCAAGTTCGGCGGCCATGGTGGCGCAGAGCTTGGCGGTCTCGATGGAGTGTTGCAAGAGGTTCTGCCCGTAGCTGGTGCGGTACTTCATGCGACCGATCATCTTGATGAGTTCGGGATGGAGGTTGTGGATGCCGAGGTCGATTGACGTGCGCTTGCCCGTTTCGACAATCTCTTGCTCCACTTGTTTCTCCACCTTGTGGACCACCTCTTCGATGCGGGCAGGGTGGATGCGACCGTCGGTGACGAGTTTCTGCAACGACAAGCGTGCGATTTCGCGGCGGATGGGGTCGAAGCCGGAGATGAGGATGGCGTCGGGGCTGTCGTCGATAATGATCTCGACGCCCGTCATCGACTCAAGGGTGCGGATGTTGCGGCCTTCGCGACCGATGATGCGGCCCTTGATTTCGTCGTTCTCGATGTTGAACACGCTGACGGTGTTCTCGATGGCCGTTTCCGAAGCCGTGCGTTGGATGGTCTCCAGCACGATCTTCTTGGCCGTCTGTGCCGCGCTCATCTTGGCTTCCTCGGTCACTTCCTTCACGTAGACCATGGCCTCGGCTTGTGCGTCTTCCTTGATGAGTTCGACGAGTTCAGCCTTGGCTTCCTTGGCCGAGAGGCCCGATATGGACTCCAACTTCTTCGATTCCTCGTTGTAGATGCGGTCGAGTTCAACCTTTTTCTTGTTGAAGGTCTCGATTTGGCCTTCCAGTTTCTGTTGGACGGCTTGTATCTCCTTGCCTTTGCGTTGCGCCTCTTCCAGCTTCTGGGTGGCGTCTTGCTTCATCTGCGTGACCCGTTGCTCGGCCTTTTGCAGCTCGCGTTTGCGGTCGTTGCACGCCTTTTCGTGCTCGTCCTTCATCTGGAGGAACTTCTCCTTGGCTTGCAGGATGCGTTCCCGCTTGATGACTTCGGCCTTTTCCTTGGCCTCTTCCAGAAGGGCCTGGGCTTCTTTGGTGACGGCTTTCTTGAGGAGGGTGGACGTGATGAGATAGCCAACCGCGAGGCCCACGACCAAAGCCGCTGCGGCGATGATAATCCAAGTTGTGTTTGAGATGAGTAATAACATTTTAGACTCTGTTTTTACCCGAAAAATGAGGGGGGAAAAGAAAAGGAAACTGCCTGTCCGTTGGGAGATGCGTAAACCCCAAATGATACGCTTGTGGCCACCGCGGTGCGCAAACTTCCACTGGCACCAAGGTGCTTCCCCGAAGGGAATGAGGCCCGTCCTTGCAGAGCGCGAGTAGACCGATTGATGTGTTGATAGTGTTGAGTTTACCAAATGCGCTGAACAGACAGTTCCAAGGCTTTCAAAGAACATTCCACGCCGAAGCGCAGACTATGCTTGTTCGCTCAGTAAGGCATTGACACCTTGCAGTTTGCGCTCCAAATCCTGATTGCGGTAAGTCAACTCAGCATCCATCTTGACGACGGAAGTGGCGAATTGCAAGGCCGTCATCGAGAGCAAGTCCTGCACGTCCTTGTAGGCATAATGCTTCGTGTAGTACTTCACCCTTTCGTTGATGAGATTGCCCGCCTTGCGGATCTTCTCTTCGTCAGCGCGAGCCACCGACAGGCGGTAGGGCCTGTCCAACAAGGTGATATTGATTGTGATCTCGTCCATTTCGCCGACTTTCTTTTATCTGAATTACTCCTTACTGTTCAAAATTGAAACGCACCTGTCAATTTCTCTCACCAATTCCTGAATGAGCTTTCTACCTTCTTCTATTTCTTCCTCGTTGTCGAGTGCGTTAACAATGATAGATTTATTTATTTTGTCCTGCAACTCCACCGCCGACTGTCGCAACGTCAGGTTTTCCTTCTCCAACGCCGCGTTTTCCTCGGCAAGCCGCTTGCATTCCACCGCCAACCGGTTTTTCTCATCGATGAGCTTCCTCAATTTCACTTCGATTTCGGATACTATGATGCTCAAGTCGGCCATGGCACAATCGGGTTATGGAATTGTGTTGCAAAGATACAGATTTATGTTTTACCTTGCCCTATTTCCCCAAAAAAATTTCCTCGATTTGCCGCGCATCGCGAAAAAAGCACTATTTTTATCGCTCCAAAACATCTATCATCATGAACATTAGACGCACTTTTATGATTGCATTGACCGCGCTTATGGCTTCCTGCGCACCCAAGGAAACCACCCTGACTTTCATTGAAACCACTGACACTCACGGACGTTACGACGAGTTCGCCAACGACGCCTACCTCATCAAACAGATGAAGGCCGAACTGGGCGACCATCTGATCCTCCTCGACAACGGCGACGACCTGCAAGGTACCGTGTTCCAATATTGCTCGAACCAAAACGCCGACTTCCCGAACCTCGTTTCGGAGGTGCTCAACCACTTCCCCTACGACGTGGCGGGCGTCGGCAACCACGACATTGAGGCCGGGCGCAAGGTGTTCGACCGCGTCTATGCCGAGACCAAGATGCCCATCGTGTGCGCCAACGTCATCGACGAGGCCACGGGCGAGCCTTACTTCACACCTTATGTGGTATTGGAGCGCGAGGGCTATCGGATTGCGGTTTTGGGCCTGCTCACGCCCTATGTCGTCACCTGGGTGCCCGACCGTCTGCGCCCAGGTTTGCGCTTCGAGCAACTTGAAGCCGCCGCCGAAAAATGGCTGAAAATCATCCAAGAGAAAGAGTATCCCGACCTGATGGTGGGACTTTTCCATTCAGGCTTCGAGCCACAGGTGCAGAACCTGCCCGAAGACGCGCCCCTCGGTCGCGAAAACGCCACCAAGTGGGTGGCCGAAAACATCGCCGGCTTCGACATCATCTTCTACGGCCACGACCATCGTGCCCGTGCCGAGAGGCTGACCAATCCCAAAGGCGAGCCCGTGTATGTGCTCAATTCGGGCAACCGCGCCCAAGGCTTGGCCAAGGCCGAAGTGACGTTCCGAAAAGGCGAGAAACCCCAAATCGACTTCGGGCTGATGCCCACCGACGGCAACGAGAAAGACGCCGACTTTGAGGCCTTGCTCCAGCCCTACCTCGACCGCGCCGACGAATACCAGAGCCGCGAGGTGGCCGAGCTGCCCGTCACGATCGGCACCGATGAGGCTTTCAGCGGTCCTTGCCTCTGGGTCGACGAGATCCACCGCTGCCAGTTCGAGACCGTCGAAGCCGAAGGCATCCACGCCGACATCTCAATGGCGGCCCCGCTCAGCGGCGGCAAGACCCTCGAAGCGGGAATGCTCAAAGTGAGCGACTTCTTCACTTGGTATCCCTTCGAGAACTCGTTGGCAGTCATGGCCTTGACGGGCAAAGAGGTGAAGGCGTTTCTCGAATACGCCTACGAGATGAAAAGCCCCATCTACAACTTCGACTCGGGCGCGGGACTCATCTACGAGGTGACCGACAAAAACCCCATGGGCGAGCGCATCCGCATCGTCAGCATGGCCGACGGCACGCCCTTCGACATGGAGAAGACCTACAACGTGGTGATGAACTCCTACCGCTCGATGGGCGGCGGCAACCACCTGATGAACGGCCTCGGCTGGAAGCAAGAGGAAATCAAGGACCATGTGGTTTGGCAAAGCGACCGCGACCTGCGCTCCCTCTTCATCGACTGGGCGCAAAAGAAGGGCGTGCTCGACACCGAACCATTGAACTGTTGGACAATCATTTGATTAATTGACACGCTTCGCGTCACTGCGAGGCACGAAGCAGTCCAGATTATCGTCCTGGATTGCTTCGTCGTTCCTCCTCGCAATGACGCAATGCGGCAGAAGAACACAACAATAATAATGCGAGAAGAATTCCTATACTACCTATGGGAGAACCGCCTGACCGACAAGGACTTGACGACTACTGAAGGCGAAGCCATTGACGTGATGGCGACCGGCTACCGCAACACCGACTCGGGTCCCGACTTCCTGGAGGCCAAAATCCAAATCGGAGACAAGCTTTGGGCTGGGCATGTGGAAATCCACGTGAAATCCTCCGACTGGAATCGCCATGGGCATCAGACGGACAAGGCCTACCAAAACGTCATCCTCCATGTGGTGTATGAAAACGACGCCAAGGTGAACGACATCCCGACTCTCGAACTGAAAAGCCATTTCGACGAAACGCTCTTTGCTCATTATCAGCAGTTTATCTCCTCAAGAAACTGGATTCCCTGCGCAAAAGGCATTACCCAAGTGCCCGTTTTCACCCGCCTCTCATGGCTCGACCGCATGGCCGTGGAACGCCTCGAAAGCAAGGCAAATACCGTCAGCAAGATGTTGGAATCCAACCAATTCGACTGGGAAGACGCATTCTACAAGCTGCTGATGCGTTATTTTGGGCTGAAAGTCAACAACGAGGCTTTTGAAACCTTGGCCAACATCCTGCCGTTCAAGACCTTGCTCAAGCATGCCGACAACCTACTTCAAGTGGAGGCCATGCTTTTCGGCTGTGCAGGTTTCCTTGAAGAGGACTTCACGGAGGACTACCCCAATCTCTTGAAGCGCGAGTTCGCTGTGATGAAGGCCAAGTTCAACCTGCTGACCATGCCCGCCGAGCGGTGGAAGTTCATGCGGATGCGGCCTAGCAACTTCCCCACCCTACGCCTCGCGCAGATGGCGCAAATGATACATTTGCATGGCTGTATGTTCTCCAAAATAAAGGAGGCGAAAGACATTGCCGAGGTGAAGGCCCTGTTCGACGTGGCGGCCTCGGGCTATTGGGAAACGCATTGGCGGCTCGGCGTCGCATCCGAGGCCAAACCCAAGCATTTGGGCGATGCCACGGCTGACGTGCTAATTATCAATGCCGTGGTACCGCTGTTGTTTTGCTACGGCAAGCTGCACAAGGACGAAACAATGTGCGAAAACGCCATGCAGTTGTTGGAAGCCACGGCTGCCGAAGACAACGCCATCATCCGCCATTTCGCGCAATGCGGCATCAAGGCGGAAAACGCCATGCAGACGCAGGCATTGCTACATTTATATAATATGCATTGCAAGCGGAAACGCTGCTTGGAGTGCCGAATTGGGAATGTGCTACTGCGTTAGTCCGTTTCTTCAAGGAAGAAAATCTCCTCCACCGGTTTCCCGAACACCTGCGCCATCTTCAAGGCCAAGACCGTTGAAGGCACATAACGCCCTGATTCAATGGCGTTGATTGACTGGCGACTCACACCAACAAGTTTGGCCAAATCCTCTTGCGTGAGATCCTTTTCGGCCCGCGCCACTTTCAAGCGGTTCCTCATCGGTCGCCTCCTTTGTTGGCTTGGTGCAACTCAATCCGAAATTTGACAATGAACAAGATGAGGAACACGAAGAACACCAAATACGGCACGTAGGTATAAGCCAACCCCGCGATGAACAAGGTGGCAAGGATGAACAACGCCGCCGTGACGTAGGTCGCCCAAACCAGGCTTTGCTCACGCAGATGATGCACAAACTCGTCCTCGACCTTCTCCTTCGAGAAACCGATGAAAATCAGTCCGATAGTGAACAAAGGCATGGCAAGGGTCAGGATTCCGCTACGCGCCATGCGGAAGAATCCATCTTCCACTTCATCATCTAAGAAACCATCATAGTACAATGACGGCATGTTGAAAAACCAGTTTTTGAGAATGAAAACCGCTGCCACCGCTGCGACAGCCAGCACCCATCCGACAATCCTGAAGCGATGGGGAAAGAGATAGTTTTTGTTCATAAGGCTTAGATTTTAAAGTTTGACGCTGCAAAAGTAAAGCAAACTTTCCAATTAGACAAATTAATTTGTCATTTTCTGATTATTTTTGTTGGCAGGGACTTACGTCACCTACCGAATGGTCTGTCATCCCTACGGGATTCCTTTGTGCCAACAAAGTCCCGTAGGGACGACGGAAAATAGGTAGGTGGTGAAATGCAATGGAACCCCTGCCAAAAAACGACAAATTCAAATTTCGATGACCCCGGAAAGGGTGACAGAAACATCAATTTTTTCAAAAAACTATCATCAACCCGATTTTTTCCATATTATTGCAGATTATTTCCCGCAAGCAAAATCATCACTATATGGAAAACGATCAATTCAAACTGCCCGAGAACGCGCACCGCGAGCTGAAACCGGGCGAAGAGTATGAGCCGATACTCTCGAAAAACAAGAAGTACCAGGAAGTTACGGTTTGGTCGGTCTGCATCGGCCTGCTGATGACCATCTTGTTTTCGGCTGCCGCCGCCTACCTCGGCCTGAAGGTCGGACAGGTGTTTGAGGCCGCCATCCCCATCGCCATCATCGCCATCGGCCTGACGGGAATCGCGCACAAGAACGACGCGCTGTCGCAAAACGTCATCATCCAAAGCATCGGCGGCTGCTCGGGCGGCGTGGTGGCCGGTGCCATCTTCACCCTGCCCGCGCTCTACATCCTGCAAGGCAAGGGCTACGACATCCAAATCAACTTCTGGCAGGTGTTCATCGCCTCGCTTTTGGGCGGCATCTTGGGCATCCTGTTCCTCATCCCTTTCCGCAAGTATTTCGTCAAGGAACAACACGGCAAGTTCCCCTTCCCCGAAGCCACGGCCACCACGCAGGTCTTGGTGAGCGGACAGAAGAAGGGCAAGGACTCTTTGCTGTTGGTTGTCAGCGGCTTGATTGGTGGTCTGTATGACTTCATCGTCTCGACCTTCGGCTGGTGGTCGGAGACCATCACCACGCGCATGATGGGCTGGGGCGCGGCCTTGGCCGACAAAGCCAAGCTGATGTTCAAGGTGAACACCGGCGCCGCCGTGCTCGGCTTGGGCTACATCATCGGCCTGAAATACGCCTTCATCATCTGCTGCGGCTCCATGTTGGTATGGTTCATCATCATCCCGGGCATGAACCTCATCTGGGGCGACCAAGTCATCGACCTGATGAACTCCGGCGTGTTGCAGACCATCGGCGAGATGGCACCCGAACAGATCTTCAAAGACTACGCGCGTCACATCGGCATTGGCGGCATCGCCATGGCGGGCATCATCTCCATCATCAAGTCGTGGGGCGTGATTAAGTCTTCCGTAGGTCTCGCCGTCAACGAGTTCAAGGGCAAGAAAGCCTCGGCTGAGCCCGTCGACCGCACGCAGCAAGACATCCCGATGAAGACCATCGTCATCGGCATCGTGGTCGTGCTCATCATCACCTTCCTGTTCTTCTGGTTTGGCGTGGTCCACAACTTCGGCCAGGCCTTAATCGGCATCCTCGTGGTGGCCATCATCTCGTTCCTGTTTACGACGGTGGCCGCCAACGCCATCGCCATCGTGGGCAGCAACCCCGTGAGCGGCATGACGCTGATGACCTTGATTTTGGCCTCCTTGGTGATGGTCGCCGCCGGACTGAGCGGCCCGCAGGGCATGACCGCCACATTAATTATAGGTGGTGTGGTCTGCACGGCCTTGGCCGTCGCGGGTGCTTTCATCACCGATTTGAAGGTGGGTTATTGGATTGGCACGACGCCCAAGAAGCAGGAAATCTGGAAGTTTGTCGGCGTGGCCGTGGCCGCTGCCACCGTCGCGGGCGTAATCATGGTGCTCAACAAGGCCTACGGCTTTGTGGGCGACGATGCCCTTGTGGCCCCGCAAGCCAACGCCATGAGTGCCGTCATCGAGCCGATGATGTCGGGCGGTCACGCGCCGTGGCTACTCTACGGCATCGGTGCCGCCATCGCCTTGATCCTCAACTTCTGCAAGGTGCCGGCACTGCCTTTCGCCTTGGGCATGTTCATCCCCATCGACCTCAACGTGCCGCTGCTCATCGGTGGCGCCATCTCGTGGTTCGTGAGCAGCCGCAGCAAGGACCAGAAGCTCAACGACGCGCGTTACAACCGTGGCACGCTCATCGCCTCGGGCTTCATCGCCGGCGGTGCCCTGATGGGTGTGGTGAGTGCCCTCCTCAAGTTCGCCAACGTCGACCTGATGGCCCGCACTGCCGACGGCGGTTTCTTCAACGAGACCCCGTTGGCCGGACTCATCGCCTTGGTGATGTACATCGTCATCATCGCCTACATGATTTGGGACTCGAAGCGGGCGAAGGTTGAGGAATAATTTCGTACCTTTGCGCCACAATTTAACGAACCGTGGCAAGCATTTCGAACCAACCCTATAAAAATGATGCCCACATCGACGCGATAGTCAAGGCTTTGCGCGATGGAGGGCATCTGCTTTGTTCCAACCTGACCGCCTCGTCGAAGGCTTTCGTCGTGGAGGAGACCTTCCGGCAGATGGGCGGGCAGCACCTCATCGTATGCGCCGACAAGGAGGACGCGGCCTATTTCTACAACGACCTCGAAAGCCTCCTCAACGAGCGCGGCATGGACTACAGCAAGAAGCAAGTCCTTTTCTACCCCACGTCTTACAAGCGTCCCTACGAGCCGGAGAAGCCCGACAACAGCTATATCCTCTCGCGGACGGAGGTGTTGCAGCGCGTTTCCACCAGCGAGCGCAAGACATTGATTGTCAGCTATCCGGAGGCGTTGAGCGAAAAGGTGTTCACCCGCAAGCTCTTGGCCAAGAACACCTTCAAGATCAAGGTGGGCGACAAGGTGAACCTCGATTTCCTTACCGATTTGCTCTACGAATACGAGTTTGAGAGCGTCGATTTCGTGGTGGAACCCGGGCAGTTTGCCATCCGTGGCGGCTTAGTCGACGTGTTTTCCTTCGCCAACGACTACCCCTATCGCATCGAGTTCTTCGGCGACGAGGTGGACAGCATCCGCAGCTTCAACATCGCCGACCAACTCTCCATCGAGAAGCTGAAACAGATTGTGCTGCTGCCCAACATGCAGGAACGCGCCTTCATCGAGGAGCGCGAGGCCATCCTGCAATACCTGCCCAATGCCACCACCGTCTGGCTCACCGACATGGCCTTCTTCGCCACGCAAGTCGACAAGGAATACGACCGCGCCATTGAGAACTTCGAGAAGATGCAAGCCGAACAAGAGGAAGTCAAGGCGTTGAAACCCAGCCTTTTGTTCAGCAAATCGGACGAGTTGCTTTCGAGCCTAATAAAACACCCCACAGTCGAGTTTGGCGTTTCCAGCAAACTCTCAACTCTAAACTCTAAACTCTCAACTCTAAACTTCCACACCAAACCCCAGCCCATTTTCAGCAAGAACTTCAACCTGCTCATCGACGACATCAACGCGCACAAGGAAGAAGGCTACCGCGTCATCGTGTTTTCCGAAAGCAGCAAGCAACTCTCTCGCATTCAGGCGATTCTGAACGACATCAACCATAACGACGAAGACCACCGCGACTTCGAGACCGAGACCATCGCCATCCACGGCGGCTTCATCGACGAGGACTTGAAAGTCTGTTGTTACACCGACCACCAGATCTTCGAGCGTTACCACCGTTTCCACCTGCGCGACAACTTCTCGACCAAGCAGGCCATCACGCTGAAAGACCTCTACGAGCTGAAACCCGGCGACTACGTCACCCACATCGACCACGGCATCGGGCGTTTCGACGGCTTGGAGACCATCGAGAACAACGGCAAGCCCCAAGAGGCCATCCGCCTGATTTACAACAACGGCGACCTGCTTTATGTGAGCATCCACTCGCTGCACCGCATCGCCAAATACAGCAGCAAGGACGGCACCGAACCCCACCTCAGCACCCTCGGCTCGGGCGCATGGAACCGACTGAAAACCAAGACGAAGAGCAAGGTCAAGGACATCGCCCGCGAACTCATCAAGCTCTACGCCGAGCGCAAACGCACACCGGGATTCCGCTTCTCGCCCGACAACTACCTGCAAACCGAACTCGAAGCGTCGTTCATCTACGAGGACACGCCCGACCAGCTGAAAGCCACCAACGACGTGAAGCGCGACATGGAAAGCGACAACCCGATGGACCGCCTCGTGTGCGGCGACGTGGGCTTCGGCAAGACCGAAGTGGCCATGCGTGCCGCCTTCAAGGCCTGCTGCGACTCGAAGCAAGTGGCCGTACTCGTGCCAACGACAGTGCTGGCCTTGCAGCATTACCACACCTTCAGCGAGCGCTTCGACGGCTTCCCCGTCACCATCGAATACCTCAACCGCTTCAAGACGGCGAAACAACAGGCCGAAATCCTGAAGAAACTCGAAAAGGGCGAAATCGACATCATCATCGGGACACACCGCCTCACGGGAAAGGATGTGAAGTTCAAGGGCTTGGGCTTGCTCGTCATCGACGAGGAACAAAAGTTTGGCGTGGCTGTGAAAGAGAAACTGAAGGCGATGAAAGCCAACGTCGACACCTTGACTTTGACCGCCACGCCCATCCCGCGCACCCTGCAATTCTCGATGATGGGTGCCCGCGACCTGAGCGTCATCACCACGCCGCCGCCCAACCGCTATCCCGTGCAGACCGAGCTTCGCGGCTTCGACGGCGAACTTATCCGCGACGCCATCCAGTTCGAGATTGCCCGCAACGGTCAGGTGTTCTTCATCCACAACCGCATCCAGAACATCATGGACGTACACGATTTCATCCTGAAATACGTGCCGGGCGTGCGCATCGCCGTCGCCCACGGCCAGATGGAAGGCTCGAAGTTGGAGGACATCATGCTCGGTTTCATCAACGGCGACTACGACGTGCTGCTCTGCACCACCATCGTCGAGTCGGGCTTAGACATCCCCAACGCCAACACCATCATCGTCAACGACGCCCACCGCTACGGCCTCAGCGACTTGCACCAGCTGCGCGGGCGCGTGGGTCGCTCCAACAAGAAGGCCTTCTGTTATCTCTTGACGCCGCCGCTCAACACCCTCACCCAAGAGGCACAGAAGCGCCTCCGTGCCTTGGAGGAGTTCTCCGACCTTGGCGAAGGCATCAACATCGCCATGCGCGACTTGGACATCCGTGGCGCGGGCAACCTGCTTGGTGCCGAACAGAGCGGCTTCATCAACGACATCGGCTTCGAGACCTACCACAAGATCCTCGACGAAGCCATCCTTGAACTGAAAGAGACTGAGTTTCAGGATATTTTCGACAAGGAAGAAGAGAAATCCTACGTCGCGGACTGCACCATCGAGACCGACATGGAGGTGCGCTTCCCGTCGGACTACATCAACTCGACGCAAGAGCGCGTGAGCCTCTACAGCGAACTCGACCGCACCAAGACCGAGGAAAGCCTAATGAAGTTCACCGACAACCTCATCGACCGCTTCGGCCCGATTCCCAAGCAGGTCAACGACTTGCTGAACACCGTGCGCCTGCGCTGGATCGCCAAGGACTTGGGCTTCGAGAAAATCGTGCTGCGCCACCACAACATGACGGCCTATTTCGTCAGCAACCAGCAGTCGAAATACTACGAAAGCGGCGCCTACCAGCGCGTGATGCAATACATCATCACCCACCCGAAGCGCACAGCCGTCAAAGAGGTGAACGACAAACTGCAACTCGTTGTGAAAGAGGTGAGTACGGTGACGCAGGCGTTGGAGTTGTTGCGGGAGATGTCACATGTAGAAAACGTAGATTACAGCAACGGCGTCATATAAAGAGGAAGGAAAACGATGCCGTTTTCTGTCTTGACGTCGGAAGTGTGCAACACATACGGCGTTGATGGAATCATGATTTTCAGCGATTTGCACCTTTTCAAGGGATAAGTTTGGCCGTTCCATACACCTTTTCAAGGGATAAGCGCAGCCGTTCCATACACCTTTTCAAGGGATAATTGGCTGCAAAGAAACAAAAAAAAACGGAAACGAAAAGCATTTTCTGCACTATTGGGCTGATTTTTTTGGTTTGTTCATGCAGAATTATATGAAGCGCAAAGCGACGAAAGCCTTGCGTCCGGCAGGTTCAGCGGATTCAGCGGATTCTGCGTGAAAAAAAATCACTCCTTGTGCCGCGATTCCCAAAACTCCGCCCCTTCAATCCCGATTTCCTTCGGGTCGAAGACGGGTTCCTTGCCTTCTTTCTTTTGGCGCTCGTAGGACTTCAACGCCTTGAACGCCTT
>FLNV01000259.1_pt1 | contig 17826 bp, 15 predicted proteins | sample 1140351 | NCBI WGS metagenome assembly FLNV01 (sample SAMEA3878207, study PRJEB12797) | bioreactor metagenome | biome: Moose rumen | place: Sweden | collected 2011-10 | reverse complement strand
AAGGCTTTATTATAGTAATTGATGGCTTCCTCAACCTGATTGTTATTTAAAGCCACAGCCCCCATGCCAATTGCAGAGTTCACATCCGGACTGATGGCATACGCATATTCAGAAGCCTTAAAATAAATATCAGCGTCATCACACTGGTTAGATGCCATAATCCTCAGTGCAGATTTCAAATAATCGATATTATCCTTATTCGGTTCAATCTTAGGTTCATAAATGGCAAGAATCTGGTCTCTATTAGCTATTTCAGAACTAGCGAAAGCCTGGTTAGCCCAGTTGTATGTGGGGTCATATCTTTGAACAATACTTTTGGCCTCTTCGGGATTGTCTACTTCGTTAGCATGTGCAAGCATTTTCTCGCAAACGGTCGAGCAAAGCAGATAGTCGTTAAGGAATTGTTCTCCAAATCCAGCCTTATCAGCTCCATATCTTTGATAAGAGAGAGAAAAATAATCCTGCAGTACGAAATACTCAATTTCCATAGAAGGATCCTCATTTACGAGGTTGATACCTTCTGTGTAATTGTTATATGCTTTTTCAATAGAATAGTCATCAAAAATATCCTTACCGAACTGTGAATAGAAATATGCTTTTCTACAGAGGAAGGGTCCAGGGGTTGTCCTGTCTTTTGGTTTACAGAAAGAATTCAGTCCATCTGCATTCTTAATACGTAAATCATAAAGTGCCATCAGCTCGTCGAAGTACTTTCTTTTTGATTCCTTGTCCGGTGCTGTCTGAACCAGTTGTTTGAGCAAATCAGCTCCTTTACTATAAATACCAAGCTGAGCATAAGGTGTTTTCTCAATAAGGAATTTATAGTTCTCATAGGCCTCGTTATAGCTCTTACTCTGAAGATTTTGGTCAAGCAAGGTCAGATTCTGTAAAGCTTCAAGGCTGTCAGGTCCGGCAACACGATCGTACACTTCGGTATTCTCATATTGCGCAAAAGCATTAGTAGCTGTAGCAGCTAAGACTGAAAACACAGTCAATAATTTCTTAATTTTCATAGGTCGTTATATAAATTAAAAACATTTACATTTAATTAGAGTGCAAATATAGGAAATATTTTAATTGTAAAAGTGAAATTTCAACTATTATTAACATTTTTTTCTGTTTTCTTCCCGAAATTGGGGTCGATATGAAGAAAAGCCGTAACTAAAAATGTAACAGTGCATGCAATCAAAATCCAAATAAAAAACAATTTATATCCGAGCAAATCCGAAATTAATCCGGCAACCATTCCTGGTAGCATCATGCCAAGAGCCATGAAAGCCGTACAAAGAGCATAAACGGATGTTGAGTTTTCTCCTCTAGCATAATAAATCAAATACATCATATAGGCAGTAAATCCGAATCCATATCCTAATTGCTCTATAAATACACATGATCCAATAAGAAAAGAGTTTGACGTTTGCGTAAAACTCAAATAGATATATACCGCATCAGGTATGCTTATAGCCAAGACCATTGGCCATAGCCATTTTTTCAGTCCGTCCTTTGCTACAAGGAATCCGCCTGCAATACCACCTAAAAGAAGTCCGATGACACCAATAGTTCCATAAATAAATCCCACAAACTCAGTGCTAAGAGCCATTCCGCCCTTATCCAGTGAGTCAATCATAAATGGTTGGGCAATCTTTACTAATTGTGCTTCAGGGAACCGGAACAACAACATAAATAGAAGAGCCGCCCATACACCTTTCTTTGTAAAGAAAATTTTGAACGTCTTGATGAAGTCACGAAACGTTTTTGATATTATTCCCTTCTTCGTGTTTTCTGATTCAGAAGATTCTTGCTTTTCCACTTTCTTCAGGGCAAATCGGTGGTAAATTAATAGAAGAAAGGTAATTGCTGCAATTACGTAAAAAGTAATTGACCAAGCCAAGTCTGTATTCAGGTCAGAAGCAAATAACTTTTTATTTCCAATCGGTGCCCCATGTTTGAGCCATCCGGCCAACATAACAAGAACTCCTTGTCCAAAAATCATGCCTACACGATAAAAAGTGGACCGTATACCAACATATTTAGCCTGATTATTGCTGTCCAATGCTATAATGTAATATCCATCGGCGGCAATATCATGGGTTGCACTACCAAAAGCCAGAAGCCAAAAGAAGACAATAGTAGCCTGGAGCCAGAAAGATGTAGGCAGTGTAAGAGCAACACCAGCCAGTGCTACTCCACAAATAAATTGTGTTGACAGAATCCATTTACGTTCATTAGCAAATGAATCCACAATAGGACTCCAAATTGGTTTAATAACCCAAGGCAGATACATCCAAGATGTGTAAAAAGCAAGCTGTGTATTAGTCAGTCCCATTTCTTTATACATAAAGGCTGAAATAACATTGACAGCCACATATGGCAAAGCCTCCATGAAATATAGAGTCGGAACCCATTTAGCGGGTGAAAACTGTTTCATAATTTCAAATTAAGAAAATTAAACTAAATTGATACTAAGCATATACTCCCTTGGTGACATCCCTGTAATTCTTTTAAAATATCGTCCAAAAAAGGACTGTGAATTGAAGTTCATGAGCTTGCATATTTGCCGGATAGAATAAGCCCTTTCTCCCATAATAGACTTAATCTTGTTGATAACGAAATCTTCGATGCTTGAGATAGCACTTTTCCCGGTATATACGTGAGAAACAGCAGAAAGATATTTTGGAGTGACATTCAATTCGTTGGCATAAAACTTCACATCTCTGTGCTTGTCAGCATGAATTTCGAGTAATTTGATGAAATTTTCAAAAACCACATGCTGTCTGGAAACAGCTGATTTTCTGTCCTGAACATGTTCATCTTTAAAGTCGCCGAGATCATTGACTTTTTCAATAAGGATTATATTTGCGAAATGTTTTAATATCAGATGATTATAAGGATGTGCCGGTTTAGCCACCCAATAAAGCATGTTTAAATAAAGTTCTTTTAAATACGAAAACAATTTATGTCCTAGCTGGTCAATTATAAATCCCTTTTTTTCAATATGCAGCAATCCGAGATTAATATCGAGATTGATTTTAGCTTCATCAATCAATGTCTCGTCAATTTCAATAGCAAAATATTGATAGTTGTCAGAGACCTGTTTTACATTATATGCTATATTCTTGGTCATAGTAACAGCATTCTGACTAGAGAGATAGTGCGTTATTCCATTAATCTCAATAGTGACATGGCCTTTTTTGATGAAAAAAAACATAAAAGAAGGAGTTTTCAGGTACTCATTCATAGGTTTTTTGAGTTGAGTAGTTGCCTCTCCAGTAAAATTGTCATACAGAGCGATATAATTAGGAATCTCACCAACACAATGTTTGACAAAAATTTTCTTCATGAAAATGCCTTCCATATATTCTTCTATCATAACTATTGAACATCTTCAGTTGTCCGAAACAACCTTTTGTTAAAATTCTCTACAAATTCACGGGGCGAAAGTCCGGTCATTCTCTTGAAATATCTGCCAAAAAAAGATTGTGATTTAAAATTGAAAATCTCACTAATTTTCTTGATGCTCAATTCACCATCATAGAGCATCACTTTAATCCTGAAAGCAACGTAATTATCTATGACCGCTGACGCCGGATATCCAGTATAGAATTTGGTGATATTGGACAGATACTTAGACGAAATGCCCAGTTTGTCAGCATAGAAGACCACATTTCTTTCTTTATCATAGTTTTCCTGAAGCAAATTTTGGAACTTAATATAGACTTTTCGTTTTGAATTATTCTCATAATGTTCTATTTCAGGAAACTGTTTTAAATTGGCTATTACATTGATAATATAAATCTTAGTATATTCGTTAAACACCAATTCCTTCAGTGTAGACTCCGGTCTGATTGCCTCATCTCTCATAAGCAGATATAGATTCTTGAATTCGTTGAATAATTCTTTGGAAAACTTATGATGATAGAAGCAAAAGAGTCCGTTTCTTATTTTTTCGGTGACATTTATCTTTTGATAAACGTTCAGCACCACATGTGCCCTAATAATAATAGCAAAGACCCTGGCATAAGACTTGAGAAATGTGACAGTAGTGCAAGGTCTGACGTTTAAATATTCATTTTGACGTACATGAATCTCAACCCCGTCGATTATGACTTTGAGACTTCCTTTTTCAACTAAGAAAGCGTGGTAAAAAGAAGAGTTAAAGAATTTCTTCTTTACAGGGAATTTGGATTGTTTGTTATCAAAATTATCGAAAAGGATATAATTGTCGTTACACGTGTAAAAAAATGAGTTTGTCTTTTCAAACCCACTGTCAAATAAAATGTCTTTTTGTAACGGCATCATGCTCAAAAAAATTAAAATCAGAGTATTTATACAATTATCCCCATTTTGCATTAAAGATTATTCATCTTCCTTGAGAATAGCTTCATGTAAAATCATTGTAGTTGCTCCAATATTGATTATAGTACCTTCGTGAATAATTCTCCTTTCGTACTTTCCAAGTACATTGTTCATACAAAATGTTCCGGTGTTACTAGTTGCATCCCTAATGGTATACACAAACTTTCCAGATTTATCTTCTTTCACATTAATAATGCAATGTAAGGTGTCAACACTTGGATCAGATGTGATAATCGGCTTATTAATATCTGTCCCTTTCAAATATCTGCCAAAACAATTGTCACCAAGTTGCAGTGGTATAACTTGCTTGAAAGCAAATTTATTTTCGACCACCACGACAGAACCAAAAGAACCGTCGAATTGATGTTCATCAAGATTCCTTTCTTCATGAATGCCATTGAGTTTTGACAGACCAATTCTTACAGCAAACTCTTTTTTGCATTGTCCGCATTTAAAGACAAGCGTTTGTCCTTGAGAGTATTTTGTCTCATCGAAAACGATGTAACTATCGCATTTAGGACATTTCACTCTTTTCATTGACAGACGTTTAAGATTTGAAAACAATTAAAAACGTTATCCCTTTATTACATTTCAATAATCCAAGCCTTTCTAAACCTCCTGTTGATTGGTTTTAGGGCATTTAGCGCTTTCATTGCTTCAACTCTGGTGTTAAATCTGGAATAAAGGACATATTTTTCATTTTGTCTTTCGTAATAAAAAGCACCTGGTATATTTTGCGCCTGCATTTCATCAATGACATATTGTGCACATTCCTCATTTGCTGCAGGTGTTACCACAATGGAGAATCTGCCGTCAACAGAATTTACAGTAGCAGAACGGTTTACATCTTCTGGGGAGATTACGATGGCATTTTGTCCTGGTTGAGGTGATTGAAGAACAATAATTTGAGGTTGTACAACTTGGTTGGCGGATACCTTGTTAGTTTCCGAATTGCTATAGTCTGTAGCATTCGATTCAGTTTGCTCACTGCTTTTTGAATCTGTCTGTGACTGGACGATGTTCGCTCCGACAATGAGTTTGTCAGATGGCTTGTCATTCTTCAAATAAGGGAATGCAAACATAAAGAACATCGCCACAGCAGCTGCGGATGATATAGCAATGTCCCTCCATCTTCTAATATTCAAAGATCTACTGTCTTTGGATTGGTTATCAGCAACAGGAAGAATCGATGTCTTTTGAATGTCGTTCTTTATATCCTCTTCATTTTGTAGCTGAGCAACAGACTTCAGATGGATAGGCGCCAAGGCAAAAAGTTCAGGCGTGATAGCCGTGTCATGTATTTGCTCAAATGAAAGACGTCCTTCCAGGTCCTTGTGTAAAGTTCCGACATTATCCAAAAGTACCCACCCATTAGTGTTCAGGCACTCTACCAGCTCATCCACATCCAGTTCCATCTGTCTGAATGCCTGAGGATAGTTTGCGTCATAGTTCTGCATATATGCGCTAACCATAAGCCCGTCATTCACATTGAGGTCTTTATTAAAGACAACAAATCTGGCAGGTGGCAACATAAGGTCACTGACTTTTTCATCAAACTGAGCCTGTTTATAATCCACCACGAATCCTCCAAGTCCGGGAATCATCACCAAGTCATGCTGGAGGAGCAGAATTTCAAGATTTTTTGCTAGTACATTCATAATATGCAAATTTACTACTTTATTTTCATAGATTGATGAATATCTCGATTTTTTTTTCAACAATTAATGTTTTTTTATAAACACCGGTCATATTCATTGTCAATTAGAGCCAAAAAAGTAATACAGCTAGAGCAATTAACAAGGCGGAGGAGCATAAATTAATAATGAATTGTGCATTTTCCAATTTTCTCTCCCACAACAGGGCTTTCTCCATAGAAAACTTGCATACATATGCAATGGCAACGATAGGCAAAACAGCTGCAACAGAAAAGATAATCAGTATAAGAAGTCCGTATTTTGACATAATAACCAAAGGAATAGTCATGCCAAAAAAAAGCACTGCACTTTCCGGACAAAATAAAAAAGCAAGTAAGAATCCAAGCAAAAAAACACCTGTCCTTTTATTCTTTTTAATCATACTTCTGGAATTGTGGCAATTGTCATTATGGTGATGCTTGTTTATTGCTCTGAATAAAAAGAACAGTCCCAAAAGAGCAACAATAAAAGGCATAGAATATTCTACTAAATCCGCAACCTTCTCTGAGTAGAATTCTTTGATGTTAATCCCAACAGTCCGGAAAACATAAAACAAGATAATGCCCAATATTAAGTAAAGGCTCATTCTTCCAGAAACAAAGACCACAGCTTTTTCCATGAAAAGTTTAGGGTCGCGATTTCTGTCAGCCAAAGCGGTCAGCGCCGACAGTGATATTGCGATCTGACAAGGGTTAACAGCAACAAGAACACCTAATAATAAAGCAGCCAACAGATGTAACTCTGTTGACTGTGTTAAGGTATTCATCAAATCATTCATCATTCTAATTTCTTAAAAACAATCTTGCAAATCATCATGAACAGAAAATCAGTATCAGCATTTGTGCTGTAATAATTCTCATGAACATGGACAGTGGATACACAGTTGAATATGCCACCGATGGAACATCATTGTTAGCCGTTGTAGTGGAGTAAGCTAATGCGGGAGGGTCAGTTGTTGCTCCAGCAATAAGTCCCATTAGATAAAAATAATTCTGTTTGTATTTCAGCCTCATGAATACCCCGACGACAAGGAGCGGGACAACGGTGATGACAAAGCCATAAAGAACAAAAGACAATCCTCCGTTCATCACAGTTTCAAGGAAATTGCCACCGGCCTTAATACCCACGCTGGCAAGGAAAAGTACAAGACCGATATCTCGTATCATCATAGATGCAGACGTCGTAGTATATGCCACAAGTTTCAGTTTAAATCCGAAACGCCCCACTAATATCGCAATGATAAGCGGACCTCCTGCAAGTCCTAATTTCACAGGCATCGACAATCCCACGTCAAAAGGAATGCTCCCAAAAATAATACCACACAGAATACCGAAAAAAATGGTAACCAGATTTGGTTTGTCGAGTCTGTTAGCCATATTGCCGAGTTTATGGGCAAAACGGTCAACGGCATCCTCCGGCCCAACAACTGTCAGGCGGTCGCCAACTTGCAATGTGACATGAGGCGAAGCAAATAGTTCCATACCCGACCTATATATTCTCGTCACGTTAACCCCATACATACTGGATGGATGCATTGAGGCAAGTGTCTTTCCGTTAATGCTTGATTTCGTCACGAGCACTTTCTTTGACATCATAGGAACATCCTGCTTTTCCCATTCAACGTTAACCTGGTCGCCAATGAATGCGATGATAGCCTCTGCGTCCTCTTCCGCACAGACAACATACAACAAGTCTCCCACATGCAGTTTTGTATCCTTATTGGGTAATTGCACATGCCCTTCATGCAATCTTCTTGTACAAACGAAATCCCGTCCAAGATAATTTCTGACCTGTAATATGGTTTTCCCTTCCATAGATGGGTTAACGACCTTGAGATGCATCAGATGTGGCTTGACTGCCATATTATTGCCATCTTTGCTATAGTAGTCCTCTTCTTCTTTCTGCAGATTAATCTTAAAGAAAATCTTAATAAGAATAATAGCGCCAATAATCCCGACAACCCCAAGCGGATACGCACAAGCATATCCATTGGCAATTACCGGAATTTCACCTCCGAAATTTTGTGCTCCGATTTGATCCAATGCTGCATTGGCAGCTCCCAGTCCAGGCGTATTAGTTACCGCCCCACAAAGCACTCCTACCATCATTGGGAAATTGGACGGGTCAGCAGTGTCCATGCATGAATAATAGAAAATGAGCATCACAGCGACATTGAGCAATATGATGGCGAGTGCAGCCATATTCATCTTGATGCCGTTTCCTTTCAGTGAAGTGAAAAAAGACGGTCCAACTTGGAGTCCGATGGAATAGACAAAAAGAATAAGTCCGAAGTCTTGAATAAAATTGAGGACATTTGCGGGTTCTGGTATAAATCCTCCTTTAACCTGTCCTAAATGCAGGAAATGGCCGGCAAGAATACCGACAAAAAGAACGAATGTAACGCCAAGTGAAATTCCGCCGATTTTTAGTTTTCCGAGTAGAACTCCAAGTGTAATAACAATAGCATAAAGAAGAACAATATGCGCAATAGACTCACCATTAGTAAAAAGACTGACAAACCAATCCATGTAGTAGAAAATGTAAAGAGGAATATTTAGAATGAAAGCAAAACATTAAATTATTTTGCAAAGATAATAAAATTTACATTAAAAATAAAGGAAGAAAGTAAAAAATAAAAAAATAATGTTTATATTTGCATTATGGAAATATATTTAGTGCGTCATACGAGTGTTGATGTTGCTCCTGGCATATGCTATGGGCAAAGCGATGTGAATGTCCGTAAGAGCTTTGAAGAAGAAGCCAGTCAGACCAAACAGAAATTAACAGGCTTATCGTTTGACAAGGTCTTCACGAGTCCTCTTACCCGTGCTAGGAAGTTAGCCCAATATTGCGGATATCCGAATGCGGAGATTGATGAACGTCTGATTGAATTCAATTTCGGGGACTGGGAACTGGAAAGCTACGACCGGCTCTACAAGGAAGACGAGCACTTTCGCTTATGGTGTAGTGATTATCTTAACGAAAGCAGTCCAAATGGTGAGAGCCTGATGGATCAGGTTTCGAGGGTGAAAAGCTTTTTCTCCATGTTAAAAAACAAAGAATATAAAAGGATTTGCGCCTTTTGTCATGGTGGAGTGCTGGCAATTGGCCGTAGTATATGTGATGGAATCAGCCTGGTTGACAGTTTTTCAGAGATTCCGCCCTACGGAAGTGTTCTCTGTTTAAATTACGAATGAGTCATGAGTTATTTCTCCATGCCACAGCCGTTATTCACTTTGAATTATCATATTTAATCAGGTACTTGCGCTTGCCGCTTGATAGCCTCTTTAAAAGAGATGATAGTTTCTGATCTGGCAAGACCGAGTGGTTGCAGTTTGTCATGAATTATAGTGAGCAAATCATGATTATTCTTGGCATATAATTTAATAAAGAGGTCATATCCTCCGGTAGTATAATGGCATTCCACCACCTGCGGTATTTTCTCAAGTTTTTCAACCACGTCGTCAAAAGAACCAGGATCCTTGAGGAACAATCCGATATATGCACAAGTTTCATATCCCATTTTTTCTGGGTCGAACTGAAACTGCGTACCTTTGATAACGCCAACTCTGGTAAGCTTTTGTATTCGTTGATGTATAGCCGCTCCAGACACATTGCATTCTCTTGCTACTTCAAGAAATGCAATTCTGGCATTTTCCGCAATCATTCTAAGGATTTTCCTGTCGAGCTCATCTAGGACATATTTTTCCATAATTTGAATTTTTACGCAAAGGTACGCAATTTAAGTGAAAAAACAACAAAATATAAGAAAAAAGAATAAATATTTAGTTAAATGGCCTCAATAAATCTACCCACATCATTCAAGTTGATGATGCAAGAAAAGTTAAAGGACGAATATCAACAGTTTGCTGATTCCCTCCAATCCTCTCCAATTGTGTCCATCCGTAAGAACATAAGGAAGAGTCATGCTTTGGGGGTTTCTCCAGCCCAATTCGATGACGAGGCTCCCGTATGTTGGTGTCCGGATGCCTATTATCTATTATCCAGACCTCAATTTACATTCGACCCCTTGTTTCATTCAGGTGCATATTATGTCCAGGAAGCCAGCTCTATGTTTGTATATGGTTTTATTAAGACTTATATATCCCAATCTCCAATCAGGGCATTGGATTTATGTGCCGCACCGGGCGGGAAGTCAACGCTTCTTCTGTCTTCTCTTCCGTCAGGGAGCTTACTGTTTTCTAACGAGATAGTTCCACAACGATGTCAGATATTGAAAGAAAACCTCATAAAATGGGGCAATCCTAATATCGTCGTGACAAACAACAGCTCCGAAGATTATCTTAACTGTGGTATACAGTTTGACCTCATTCTTTGTGATGTTCCTTGTTCCGGAGAAGGGATGTTCCGCAAAGATCCTTCTTCAATAGAAGAATGGAGTGATCAAAATGTGTCCATGTGCAGTCGTCGTCAACGTGAGATTCTTAAAAACATATGGCCCTGTTTGAAACTAGGCGGTCTATTGCTATATAGTACTTGTACTTATAATAATAAAGAAGATGAAGATAACGCCCGATTCATACGTGATGAGTTGGGCGGAACTCCTCTGTCAGTTGAAATCCCGAAAAATAGCGGTATAGACACATGCAATTATTCGGATGACTCAATTCCCGTATATCATTTTTTCCCTCATAAATGCAAAGGGGAGGGATTTTTCATTAGTGGATTCCGAAAAGAATTGTCTTGTGACAACAACGTATCCAGTTCCCATTTCAAGAGAAAATACAGCCCTCAATCGCAAAAACAAAAATCCATTGATAAAAATCAGTTGTGTCTCCTAAAGGAATGGCTCAAAGATTCCAGTCACTTTACGTTCAGTCAATCAACACTGGGCGACATCTATGCTTTTCCACAAGACCACAGCACATTACTCGCAGAAGCACAAACCAAACTGAAAGTAGTATATTATGGCATAGAGACAGCAAATGTTAAGGGCAAAGGCTTTAAACCCTCTCATAGCCTGTCAATGAGTAATCTCATAAAAACAGATTATTTTTACAAAGTGGATGTTGACCATTCGTCAGCCATTTCCTATCTTCAGAATGAAAGTATGTATTTTCCATCCAGCCCCAAAGGATTTCTTCTAATTTGCTATAAAGGATACCCCCTTGGCTTTGTCAACAATCTCGGCAGCAGGGCCAATAACATGTATCCAGGTGAATGGCGTATCAGAAAGTCAAATTAATCTTAAGCCCCATCATGACAATAACATCAGAGACATCATTGTTGACATTATTTGAGAATCACTATATATCCAAGCGTACATACAATGGCTTGTCCAGAGCCATGTACAAAACAATAGGTGAGGTTCAAATATACGCCAAACCATATTCAAAACTGTTGAGAATATCCAATTTCGGCAAGAAAAGTTTAACTGAAATCATTCATGCATTCAGCATGATAGAATCCCCCAATGGATTCACTGGTAACCAACACCAGATTTCCACGTTCGAGCGAATGACCTCTACACTTCATCCATCTTATATAGTTAATCTTCAGAACCAATATGAAGAATTGGTATCCGATATTCAAGACAGACGCATTCAAAGAATCATTCAAAAACATATGCCGACCATTCAAGCTGCTGTTCCATTCATAGATGCCGACCTTTCCCAACTGATGAGTATTTTCAGAAACAGGTCGATGGACGGCACATTGATAAAGATTCAGTCATTCACCAACCAACTCAAAAATCTCCTACTTCAAACAAGCAAGAAAAGTCTTCAGGAGGTAAGTCTTGAAAACATCAAGTATGACAATCCCTTCTTCACAGAGTCAGATTGTCAGTTTTACTATGGGTTTAACCAGCATTACCACTATGAACCAGTCCTCTACAAAACTTACGTTTTCATATGCCAAAACCAGCAATCTGCATTCTTGTTTTACAGACAGTACATTGGTATTGAAACTGATGTGCCTCTTACAATCAGTCAGGTATCCTCACTCAACAATTGTACATACGAAACTGTCCGCAGAAATATAAAGCGTGTAATTTCTAAAAGTACAAGTGAATTTCCATTCCCGATGGACTTGACCGGCTATACAAGGCTAATGTCAACCAGTTATGTAGTTGAAACCTCACCCTTTTATGACCAGATCCGCAACCGTGAAATCAAAGATATTTCATTTCGTGTCCTATGCCATATCATTACATTATTCGGCCATCATGCAGTCATAGAAATAAATAATCACTACATATTGTTAAACCGAAGAATATTGGATGTGGCGGCAATCAAATCGATGGCAGAGTCATTTTCACAACTGATGAAGAATAAGTATCCTCATGACACGCCTTTAGATATAAGTGGCCTACTTTCTGAATATCCTGACAAAACGATGATGAATGACATCTATGAAATATTTGATTACATATGTACCCAAATATATGAATGTAAACATATTCGCGGAACAGACTATATAATCAAACAAAATTACATAGACATACCAAACGAGCTATATCAAATATTAAAAAATGAAGGTTCTCCGATGAAAATTGAAGAACTATTCCGCAGGTTTAAAGATAAATATCCGGAACATAAATATAGCCGTGCAGGCCAAATAAGGAGTCAATTGTATCGGCATCCCCTCATAAAGCCAGTCGGAAAGAAATCGACCTACGGCTTGACAACTTGGAACAAGGTCTTCTACGGGAATATTATTGATTTGGTAATCAAAGTGTTAGAAACATCAGACAGACCATTGAATCTAAAAGAGATATCGATGAAGGTAAAACGAAATTTCCCAGATACCAAACCTAAAAGCATATATACAATCATGATAGCTGATACGAAAAAACGAATAGTCCATTACCCCAATGGCTACTATGGGCTCAATAAAAAGAAATCATGACAGACCCATTATACACACATAAATTAAATGAGTAAAGACGTTGTATATAGCCTGGTCCATTGTCGATTAATAAGAAAAAATTTGGTTAATTCATAAAAAAGCAGTAATTTTGCGGTGTCAGAGTGATAAAATCCCCAAAAGCGGAATGCTGAAATCAGTTCACGTATAAATTGGCTTGACAATAGCAACCGGCCCCAAAGGTCAATAAGAATCGTAATTAAATGGCAAAAGAGAAGTATCTTCATGATGCGCTAAAAACAATTGTAAACAGCTATGGCAAAACCCTTTACTATGATAAACGGTTGATAAATTATATCTCCGACTATTATAGTTTTGAGCCGATGGCCCTTTACAATGTGATGAAAACCTTGATAACCGACGGTTATGCTGGTAAGCTGATTGATTCAAGTCAAAGTGGTGACTGGAAGCTTTACGTCACTCAATCCATAGCAAAGGTTCAAAAAAACTATGGATTTGCCCCTATTTACGTAAATTATTGTTTCCAAAGCTTAGCTTATGGCGTTGGTCTATATCCAATAATCAATCAAAGACTTTTGGATGAGATAGAAGGACGACCCTCTCCTGTCCCACCTACCCCTACTCCTTCTAATGGTTCAAGACCAAAAGCGGGTGGAACGACACCCACTCCCCCCCAGAAGCCTACTTCTTCTACCCGAAGGAAGCCTGCTGGTGCAAACAGCCAGCCACCTTCCCCCAGTTATCCAAGGTCTTCGGGCAGCCGTCCAAGCCGTGGAAACAACGCTCCCACTTCACAGCCGTCTCCCAGCTATCCCCCATATCAGCCGCAAAGCAGCTCTCAAAAGCAGCAAACTCCCCTTTCCAAAGGTTGCGGTTGCTCAGGTTGTCTTGATGGCTTGACCAACACATACGTAATAATTATAGTCATATTGTGGGTTATTGCTCAATGCAGCCGATAATTTTCAATAATCTACATATACTAAGTAAGACATAAGATTGTTTTTAAGATGAAAGTAATCAGTTTTTTACGGAAATGGACTCTGCCGAGCTCCATTGCAGTAGGAACGTTTTGTTACTTACTATTTGCCAACGTGCCTTTCTTGTCAGATGCCGGCCAGACATTAGGGAAAATATTTGACACGATATTCCCGTTTTGCGTATTTCTGACACTTTTTACTACTTTTTCAAAAGTGGACTTTCATAAAATGCGTCTGACTCACTGGCAGTTAAGTCTTATATTGACACAGTTGGTTTTAATAGCAGGCAATGTGTTGTTGGTGTTGGCCTTCTCCCATAGCAGTGAGACAAAAATACTTCTGGAATCCATGCTGACATGCATAATCGCTCCATGCGCCACCGCTGCACCCGTTGTGACGGGGAAACTTGGTGGTGACATCAACACAATGACAACGTATACATTAATTTCCAGTATGCTGTGTGCTCTAACAATACCATCCGTGTTTCCGTTGTTGGAGCATGTTGAAGGCGTAACGTTTATGACATCTTTCCTAACCATCATGGAAAAACTAGCAATTGTCATGTTGCTTCCTCTGATGCTTGGATGGTTAGTACGTCATTATGTACGCCCTTTATATCGTTATATCATGGCACACCCCAATCTGAGTTTTTATTTTTGGGCTGTCACGCTTGCTATCACTACAGGTGTGACAGTAAAAAACATCAGTCACAGCGAATGCGGTTTATTCATCTTGCTTCTAATAGCCTTCCTTTCCTTCATGATTTGTCTCATGCATTTTAAAATCGGCCGTTTTATCGGTCATAAATACAACGAGACCATAAACTGTGGCCAGGGCATGTTCCAGAAAAACACAGCAATGGCAATCTGGGTGTCTTATATGTATCTTCATCCAGTAGCATCGATAGGTGCCGGCTGCTATGTACTGTGGCAAAATATTATCAACTCATGGGAAATAGCAGAATCCCAGAAAAAGACATCAAAAATAGGTTAAAAGACAACAATTTATTTATCAAACGGTATTTTTTTTGTAAATTTGCAATAAATATTGCATAACACAGATGGAAGAGCTTAAATTCATTTTATTTTTTTTAGTAGGCCTTGTGCTGATAGTAAAAGGAGCGGACTGGCTTACCGACGGTGCTTCAAGCATAGCACGCCGCCTTAATGTCTCCTCATTAGTAATCGGCTTGACAATCGTGGCCTTCGGCACGAGTGCCCCCGAGCTAATTGTCAGCGTCCTTTCCTCAATAGACGGCAAGACAGACATAGCGATGGGTAACATAGTAGGCAGTAACATATTCAATGCCTTGGCCGTAATGGGCATCACAGCTTTGGTGTGTCCTGTTCGGTGCACGAAACAGAACATCTATTTTGACGTACCAATTTGTGCAATCGCGTCAATTCTGTTAGTGTCATTTACCTTATTCGACGGCCTACTATCCCAAGTCGAAGGTATCATTTTGCTCTTGTGTTTCATCACTTTTGTCCTGTATTCCATATACATAGGTAAAAAAGGCAAACCAACAGACTTAGATAACCAAGAGTCATCAAGCAGTAAAGAAATGCCAGTATGGCAAGCTATTATATGGTTTCTTGTCGGTTTAGGCTGCCTTGTGTTTGGCGGTGACTGGTTTGTAGATGGGGCCAGCGGTATAGCCAGTATGCTTGGCGTGAGCGACGCCGTAATTGCCTTAACCATCGTAGCCGCCGGCACCTCTTTCCCCGAATTGGTTACCTCCGTGATCGCAGCCAAGAAAGGCGACACCGATATGGCATTGGGAAATGTGGTAGGCAGCAACGCCATCAACATATTCCTGGTACTCGGCCTGACCTCCACCATCACGCCTGTGCCTCTTGGAAATGTAAGCATGATCAACATGTTCGTAGTCCTTGGCTCAAGTGCCTTGCTATGGTTTTTCTGCTATTGGGGTAAAAAACAATATTACATCGTTCGCAGGGAAGGAATCATCCTGACCTTATTTGCAATAGGTTATTACGTATGGGCTGTGTTAAGCCGTTAACAAAAAAATAAAATTTGCCTATGGATTCCAAGACCATCATTGAAATCCGAGACTTATCGACCGGATACAGTACAAAGAAAGAAGAGAAAATCATTGGTGCTCATTTGAACGGGTCGCTCAGCGAGGGTGACTTTGTATGCCTGCTGGGCCCCAATGGCTGCGGTAAGTCCACATTGCTGAAAACCTTGTCCGGTCTGCAACGCTCCATTCACGGAGAAGTGATCGTTCAGAATATTCTGCTGAGCAACTATAAGCCCAAAGAGCTGTCGAAGGTGGTGAGTGTGGTGTTGACAGACAACTCGAAGCTGAACGGCATGAACGTGTATGACGTTGTCTCGATGGGCCGTAGCCCCTATACCGGCTTTTGGGGACAGCTGAAAGAGAACGACCACGCCATGGTTGACAAATGCCTTCAATGGGTGGGAATCACAGAGTTGAAAGGCCGTCAGATGGGTGAGCTCAGTGATGGTGAGCGTCAGAAAGTGATGATAGCAAAATCCATAGCCCAGGAAACGCCAATCATATTGCTAGACGAGCCAACAGCCTTTCTTGACTACCCGAGTAAAGTGTCCATCATGATGATGCTTCACCGCCTGGCAAAATCAAAGAACAAGACAATCCTATTGTCGACCCATGACATTGAGAATGCCCTTCAAATATCAGACAAGATATGGCTGCTTGAAGAAGAGCAAGGCTTGATAAGCGGCATACCGGAAGACTTGTGCCGTGAGGGCTATATCGATAAGTTCTTCGTGACAGACGGCGTGTATTTCGACAAGGAGCAATGCTCATTCCATCTTCGCTATAAGACGGCACGTGAGGTGCTTATCAGCGGGAATCCGGACAGTATTGATTATCAATTAACCCGTCGTGCGCTGATACGTAACGGCATAAAGCCTATCCGTCGGATAGAAGACTCCAAACAGAAAGGCACATTGGAGTCAGTTGTTATTGACGCCCCAGGCGACGGCACATTCCGTATGTTGGACAATGGCAAGGAGACACTTCGTGTGAACCGAATAGAGCATATCCTGAACATAACAACAGCCACTATCACCAAAAACCACATACAGGCAGTCAGAGACGCTGCCAACATGACGCAATACGAGTAGAAGAAATTATGAGATGATGGGAAAAACACAAAAAGAAAAAAACGAACAAAACCAATATGAGAAAATTAAATTTATTTATTCTTCTTTCAGTATTTGCCATTGAGGTAATGGCAGTACCAGCAAAACGAGTAGTCAAAACAATCACACAAAGTGACGGCACCCAACTGGATGTCATGCTTCGTGGCGACGAGTCATTTCATTTCTACAGCACAACGGATGGCATACCCCTTATTGAGACTCCAGACGGATATGCTTATGCCAAGGTTGAGAACGGCATATTAACCTCGACAGGCATGAGGGCCCATAATCTGCGCGACAGAATGATCAACGAGACCAGCTATGTGGAATTTGGCGGAGCAGCCAACCGTGTCACAGTCCATCAACTCTGGTCGCAGAAGAATGCTTCCCGCAATGCGCATCGTTTACTTCGTTCCGCCATGAAGAAAAGGCAGGACGAGTCCAAGAAAGTGAAATCACGCGCCTCAGCAACTGAGACCGTAAAGAAGGGTCTGGTAATCCTTGTGAACTTCAGTGACGACAACAAGCTGCAATATGGGAAATCAGATTTTAATGAAATGTTCAACACCACTGGCTACAACAAAAACCGCCATATCGGCTCTGTGCGCGACTATTTCAAAGACCAGAGTTATGGGCAGCTGGAGATAGACTTTGACGTAGTTGGCCCCTATCAACTTAGTAACAAGATGTCGTATTACGGTGAGAACGACAGCAAAGGTGACGACAAACATGCTGGTCAGATGGCCGCAGAAGCCTGCCAGCTGGCCAATGCCGACGTAAACTATTCGGACTATGAC
>FLNV01000030.1_pt1 | contig 17862 bp, 12 predicted proteins | sample 1140351 | NCBI WGS metagenome assembly FLNV01 (sample SAMEA3878207, study PRJEB12797) | bioreactor metagenome | biome: Moose rumen | place: Sweden | collected 2011-10 | reverse complement strand
ATTTTTGGCAATTGTCGTCATCGAGATTGTTCGATGGCTTCTTTTGCAATTTTATTTATCCTTTCTAGTTTCTTTTCATTTCGCTGTCTAATAATTGATCTCTCACTTGGCCAAAAGTAAATATTTTTTATCCCAATTTCACTCAGTTTTTGGACTATCATCTCCATTTTATCTCGCTTGTTTGACATGGCAATAGCTATTCAAATTTCACTTATTTCTTTTGGATGCTCAATAGATTCTACTACTTTTCAAAAAATATTTTTATCATCTCGATCTGAAATTTCTGTTTTGTATCTCATATTTCCATTTTGAACAAAAAACGAATCTCAAATCTTCATCCTCAAAACTTTCCTAATTTGATTTAGTATTTCTTGGTTTGAAATTTTAATATTTTCTCATTGCCTTTCAAAGTCTGCGATGAATAACTGCATGGGAATAATGAAGAACTAAGAATTAAAAATTAATAAATTTTGAGGTTGTTTATTATATTTTTTTATCGTAGAAAAACAAATTAAAATTTTATTGTATTTTTTGTGAATTTGTATAACAACAAAGTATTATTTTCTTTTATTTTTGTGATTTATAAAAATGACAGAAGTAAAAAAAGTATTGATGGTCATCGCAAATGACTGATTTCAAGATCATGAATTTTGAGTTTCATTCGCTGTGTTTCATGATGCAGGATTGGATATTACAATCGCAGCAGGTGAAAAATGAGAATGTAGAGGAGTCTTTTGAGCAAGGACTGTCGCAGATGTAGATTTGTTCTTTGCAGATGCTACAAAGTACGATATGGTAGTCTTTATATGATGAGGATGAGCATATACTCAATACTTTCACGACAAAGCTTATCTGAAATTAGCAAGAGATGCAAAGAAAGTATGAGCAATATGTATTGCCCCAATGATTGTGAGTGAAAGTGGAATCTTTAATGGGAAAACTGTTACCTGATGGGATCAAGATGGAGTACAAAGAAGATTTGTTGAGAAAAATTGATGATTTTGGTCTGATGAATCTGTGGTCGTTTGCTGAAATATAGTTACATGAGATTGACCAGATGCTGCAGAGGAATTTGCAAAGAAATGTGTTGAGTTGCTTTGCAACAGCTAATAGTCTATAGCTCATAGCTAATAGTTAGTAACTATAAATATCTTTTGCTATCAGCCATCGACTATCAGCTATTAGCCATTTTATATTGTCGGAATTTATATGTTGAGCGATAAGTATAGGTATGTTGCTATGGATTTTGAGACAACATGATTAGATGTCTCAAAGGATGAAGCAATACAGATATGAATAGTAGAGATAGATGTGAATTGAAATATTGTAAATCAATACAAATCTTTTTTGAAACCTGAAAAAAATATTTCTGAATTAAAAAGTTTAGTAGCGTATATTACATGAATTTCGCTTGATGATATACAATCTGCGCCAAGTATTTTCCAAGTACAGGATGAAATTTTGAAATTTTTTTGAGAGAATACAATAGTGATTGGACACAATATAGAGTTTGATATAAATTTTTTGAAAAAATATTTTCCTGATGTGAAATATTTTGATAGTATTGATACTTTTTATTTAGCTCAAAATTTAATTCATTATCCATTGAGTTATGCTTTGGATGTGTTAGTAGAATCTTTAATGACAAATAAAATTTTCAAAGATTTTTTCCTAAAATTACATTGATGAGAGGAGTATGATGAAAATAATATCCACGATTGATTGTATGATTCTCAAAACGCATTGGTATTATTTATGTATGAGATAGACCGTATTGGTACATTGTTTTCTAAATATCCTGTATTAAACAATTTTTTGGATAAAAATATTTGATTGTATCATAAAATTTTAAATTATCAAGCAGACCGGGCCAAAGGTGGAAATGAAAAAATTTCTGTACCTGCTCTGAAAAAACAATTACCATGAAGTAAAACTTTGAAAACCAAACAAGATATTGTCTTGAAAAATTATAAAATTTGAGAAAGATATTTTGTCTGAAATGTCGACTTGAGTCAACTTGTGATGTCGTTAGTCTCATGAAATAAAGACATAATTATGTCTTTTGCAAGTGTGGCAAAATTAAATATTGTGAAAAATATTTTGAATGATGCATGAATCAAAAATATTGGTTTTGCAAAAGGATATGCCACTATAAATCAGACAAAATTCTCCAGATTTTTGAATAAAGGTACTTTTTCAGACAATGAATTTTTGTTTATCATAAAATATTTTTCTATTTTGATGAATGAATGATCTGTGATTGAGTTGAACACAAAAGCAGATTACAAGATACATTATTATATCCAGGATGAAAAAAAGTTTGAGAAATATCCAGTAGTGCTTACTACTCATTGATGATTGTATACTATACTACAAGAGCAAGCTCATAAATATAGAAATTATGATGTATGTTTCTTTGATACGGAAATGCGATATAAGTGATACAATGAATATTTATCAAAACCATGTGATTTGTATTCCATATTAAATTTTTTGGAGATACTATTTTACAAATATTCTCTTGATGAACAGCAAGATGCTATTGATGTATTGGAGAGATTTGCTAGATTTTTTGAAGTATTTATGTGAATCTTATTTTCTGAGACCAAGCAACTTTTTGTAAATAATCCTGAAACAAAAGTAACTGTAAATCCAATACTTGAAAATATAAATTTTTATGAAACTAATAAGTTAGTTTTGCAATTTCCAGATTACAAATCATTACTTCAAGAGTGTCTGGATGATGGAGATTTTCAAGCACTATGGACGAAAATAGATCAATTGTTTACCATCCTGACATGACTTGTCGATGTGCAAAAAATAATGTATAATCAATCTGATTTCTATTTTACCTATGCAGAATCTATAAAATACACAAATTGGGATGAGTTCAAGGATATCTTTCCATCGTGAGTTTATTTTTTATCAGATTTCGAGAAATGATATCCTAAATTATTAGACCAAGAATTTTGATGAAAAAATCTATTGATGAAAAAAATTTCAAATCAGGATAGTGTCGTAGAGTTTGTAAATAACTGGTTATCTGATAATAATTGAAAAGTCTGTTTTATCTTGTCGACAGTGAAGGCAGAATCTAAGGAATTATTTGATAAATTTTTTGAAAAATGATTACCAAACGATGTAGCTTTGCTCGTCGAAAATATCACATGATCACTTTGAAAAAATGTGTTTAAAGCAAAAACAAAATGAACTAAAATAATAATTGGCGGTTACTCTTTTTTGATTCGATTATTTTCTAATTGAATTAATATTGACATTTGTGTGGAATTTAATATAATTTGAAAAATGTCGAAATACCTTTTAGATGATATTCAACGATATGCAAGAAAGAATAACATTTAATTGTACTACTATTTTTAATATAATCAAGCTTGTCTGAGCTGTCATAATTTTGTATTTGTGATTAAAAATTTCTGCTGGGAATATTTGAGAAGATGCGAATTTTTTAGTATGAAAATATTATAATGAAGTTGTCCCTGTGGATGATTCATACAATGAAGATTGGGTATTTAATATGGGTATGCATAATATCACAGATGTTGAACAACAAGAAAAGGTTGACGCTTATTCTGATTTGGATTGAGAAAATCATGAATTTGAATTAAAATATCAAGCATTATGTTTATCTGATGTAGATTTATGTTTGAAAGTAAAATTTGTATGAGATATACCATCAAAGGATAAATTCATGTATTTTGCAAGTACTATGTATGTGCTTAATACAATTTCAAAAAACATACAGATTTGAAAAGATATTAACTCACAAGCCAAGGTAATAACTATAGATTCTGCATATGGAGCTACAAGATGATCTGCTGATCGGACATCGGTATCAATTAAATTGTGAGCTGTAAAATCTTATGTGGAGTTTTTGTGATTAATATCTCATGAATTGTGACATGTGGTAGATTTGTGAGTTGTACAGTGATATTCTTCTGAAAAAGATTTAAGTTATACAGAATTTTGAAATAGTGTGTTTGCTATCGATGATCCATCTTTGTCGTATTATTCCTTGTCTTGGGATAGTGAAACGGTAAGAAAATCTACAGCGACAAAGGAAGATTTTTGTAGTGGATATGGTATGACAGATCCATTTGAAGATTTTGCGGAATGTCATAATGCGTATTTAAATCACAATGATATTTTTAAAGCTTGGGCTCAAAAAAATGAAATAATGAAGCAAAAATATAATTTCTTTGCTAATTTATATGGTTGAAAATTTATGTTTGGATCGAGTTCTGATTTATCCAAATTTAATTCGAATAATTCTTGGAGACCTTGGGATACCACTAAAATGTAATTTACCTGTTTTTGTCAAGGAAATGTCATGTAAAAATGACATTTTTTTTGTTAAAAAATTTTTTGTGAGTATAATATAGTTGGGATATTTATTTATGCAATGTCGTTGATTATGAAGTGAAAAATAAAAAATATAGTATATTTATTGATATTTTGAATAATTTTTTCAAGTATATTTTTTTGATATACATTTGCATGATGCTGGAAATCGAGGTATGGACAGCCATATTGGGAAGAGAATTGTGAAGATGTAAACAATAACAGATGTTCAGCGTGTAATGCTACACCAGTCGCTATGCAAGCATATATCAATTTTGAGGTAGATATGTTGGAAGCATTGCAAGAGGTGAGTGAAACGAAATCTACATTGTTTTCAAATCCGAACAGTGGTTTATTTACGAGTTGAATGCCACTTTTAAAATCTTTTATAAAATCTACGACTGCAAAAGTAAAAAAAGATTTGGATAGTGAAGTAAAAGCGACTAGAGCAGCTAGGATTACGACAGTACTTTTGTCGCAAATGTTACTTGAAGATTTAGATTCAGCGACTTCATCTGTTACTATACTTTTCAAGGATAGGGCGTTTGTTAGAGATTATAAAATTTTGCAAGAGATAGATATGAGTGTAAATGATGTAATATGGGATATGTGAATATTGGGTATTTGGGATGATAAAGCTTCTTCCCAAGTACAGGCAAAAATTTTGTGATTACAATATAAATATTCACAAATATACGGATGAGAATATCCAATATTTACGAAACTTTCTATATCATGAAGTGTAAAAAACAAACAACTTTTGTATTTTATATTAAGGGTAAATTGACTTATGAAAAGTATGCTATCTAGTGTCCATAATTCTGTGGTTATAGATAGTACTTTGGAGCAGTTTGAATTGTGGTATTCAAAATGAAATATTATTGCAGAAGTGAATAGAGATTATATTGAGATGATACAGTCAGAATATTCTTGTGCATCTATGAAAACATGTAATGAAACAGTGGGTGAGGCTTTGAAATGAGTCGCTGATGTATCAAAATTAACTGAATCATTTTGAAGGTCGTGGGATACAATAAAGGATTCTATAGCTCATTTGAAAGAATTGAAGAATCCATGGAAGACATATACAAATACTGTACGGGGTGTAGATAATACATGATGATTGACAGAAAGGCAAGTTGAATTATTGCGTACAGTTTATGGACTTGATTCAAGAAATTTGACAACATCTCAGATTGAGACATTGAAAAAGAATTGGTCCAACATAAAGTGAAATTTATTACAGCCATTTTCAGATTTAGTAAAATCATCTAAGAATTGACATACTGTTTTAAATCAAAGTAAAGATGCAAATTTAAAAGAGCAAAATCAGTGAAAAATACAGGAGACTCAAAGGAAAGAACGTCTTTCAGAAGATGAAAAAGGTCAATTAGCCAACCAATTTTATTGGCAGAGTATTATGCCAATTTCAACCAGCGAACAATTGATATTAAATGAATTGCAAAATTCTATAAATGATATTTTAGTCGAGAAATCGCACGATAAAGAAATTCTTTTGGTCTGATTGAATTTGAATACTCATTATTTTGTTGAAATATGATCTTATATACATTACATTGTTGAGACTGCTATTTGAGATAAAAGTAATGATTGATTGGTAGATAATCTATGAAAAGCATGTACATATCAATGTAGCAATAATTGAAGTGAAAATTGTTATTCTGATAATTAATTTTATTTTATAATGATGGGATATGTTAAAATTTAAAAAAATAGTAATTTGATTATTTATTTTTGGGCTGACAATAGTGCCATGCTTTTCAGCAAATAATGATTATCAATCTTGCTCATCATTATTTGTATGACAATTGCAAGATAGTGTAAACTATGAACAACTACTTTTTTCATGAAATAGTAAGGATGTACATGATTTAACTAGTCGGTTTTGTGCGAATGTGGCAAGTCTGAAATGTATTGATTCTAGTGATTGAGAAAATACGGCTGATTATTTTGATGCATCTCAATCTCTTTTTTTAACCATATTGTGTAATAGTGTAAATGTACAGACACCTTATCTGTCTTGAAATGAAATTTTAAAAAAGAAATCATTTTTGGATTTTTGAATGGTAAGTTCAGTTACTTGAGTTTATGAGTCTTGCCATCGACTATCAAGCATGAATAATTGTGACTATGCTTATTATCTTCCGCAAATATTTAATAAAATTGAAAATGATATGTTTAATATAAGACAAGCAAGATTTTTTGGTGTGAATGAATTGTCTGATCCTTTTTCTGCTGAAGATGCTGCAAATCAATTTTCTATATCAATGATGCCGTGATTAAATATCCAGCCATGATTGAGTGCAGGAATTTGTGATTCAAATAGCACATATTATAAATCAACTTGTAAAACATTAAAAAATTATGTTAAAGATGCTAATAATTTATTACATAATACCAAAATAATTGATGTTGAAAAATTACAGGAATTAAAAGATTCTGCTGATTGTGAAAATTATCCTGATTTTAATATTTTGTACTGTTGATTATTGTGAACAAATTCAGAATATCGTTTTTTGAATGCAGTATATAATGAATATTTTTGGTACAAAGTTTTTTTAACATATTATTCTTCTTATATAAATTGAAATGGTTTTTTGGATGCTGATTATAAAACTCAAGAAGAAAGATATGAAAAAAATCAGGAAAGAATATCATTGATTAATGATCAATTATCTAAGTCTAAAACAGCGATCACATTATCTTTGAGGAGCTTAACTGAAATGACCTATTCATTTCCTGTGCATATAGGATTTTTGATGTATCATGAAGATGCAAAACTTTTTATGGAAAATTCATCAAAATTATATGCACCGATCAGAACTTTATATGATAAATTAAGAAATGTGCAAATTAAAGAATCATAATAAAATTTATAGTATATCAAAAGTGGTGCTATGTTTTTTTGCTCTGCTGTCCTTTGTTTCATGGACATATTCTTTTGATATAGCTCCACTAAATTTTTTGTCTAATTGGGTGGATAAAGTAGAAAAAAATATGGAAATAAATAGTGCGAAATGAAAGGCTGTGATGAAAGATTTATATAATGAATCTTTGGAAAAGGCACAATTGTTGGAGGTAAATCCAATGCTTGAAGCTGTAAAAAAAGCAACAAAAACTTTGAATGATAATTATCTTTGTAATTTAAAAGATGATGATTTAATAAATATTTTGTATATAGAAAATAGTGAATTTAAAAAAAATATAAGAAATTTGTCTTTGAGTGTATCATATCCACAAAGGTCAGATAGGACAGATAGCTGTGCTAAACTTATGTGATGTGTGTTATCATCGCAAGATTCTAGGAAGATAATGGATTCTTTGTCGTATTGTAGCTTGATAGTCAATGATTATTATTTGGAACAGTATAATAGTAGTTATAATCAGTCTTCGTTATCAAAATGAAATGAATGATATGAATCATATTGGAATAATTCATTAGAAGATAGTAGTTATGATATATTGTATGATGTTTATGTATTATCAAAAATTTTGTTTGATTCTCCGGAGGAACCTACTGAAGTCCTTTTTTATGATTTACCAGATATTAGTGCAGCATATGAGACACTTGATGTTGAAGTAGATGTGGATAAAGATTTATTTAATCCATATTATGTAGCAACAGTAAGGACATGAGAAGATAGCTGATCTGGAGCATCATGAAGTATGTCATGAAGTTGATCTTCATCATGAAATCATGCTGGTGTGAGTTGAGATTTTGGTGATGATTTTCAAGAATTTGTGGAAATAGTTACATATGAAGTAGAATGAAAAGAATGATCAGAGTTCCTTTGAAATGATTGTGTAGATGGATTTGAAATACAGTGATATGAATGATATTCATATACTGGTGCTATTACATGATATGTGTCATGAGAGACTTTAACCGCTCCAGAATATGTAGATTTTTTGATTTCAGCGATAGATTATTTGTCTTGTAATAATAACTGAAGATGCGAAATTTGGGAATCTTCAAGCTGTTCAGATTGTCTTCCATGAGATTGAGAAAATCCTAATCCAAGTTGAAGTGGTAATGGTAATGATGGAGAGGAAGGAGAAACTCGAAGCGAAAAAGTAAAGCAATGTTTCACATCTTGTGATAATATACCTTGCACAGCTACAAGTTGTGATAGATTGGCGTGTTATGCTAAATGTGTCTGTGTTTCATATGCTAGTGATTGGTATAATCCATTGGAAACTATTTGATTATCTTCGGCATTTAAATTGGAAATTTGTGCGGTTCCTGTTTTGGATAGTAAAGTCGCAACAACAAAAAAAGTTAACAATTTGGAGACAGTAATTAGCGAATTATACAATGTTATTTGGAATCTTAGGAATAGTTGAGAATTACAAATTAATAAAAAAACAAAGGAATTTTTGGATGCATGATTTCAAAATAATGATTTTTCAAAGCAATTGTCGTTTATGATTGATACATACAACAAAGTTCCAGAGTCAAAATGATCAGAAAAACAAGAGATAGACAACCAAAAAGAATTAAATACAGCCATGATGGAGACTATTCTTTGATTTGAAACATCACCGAATCCTTCAGCATGAGCAAGAAATAAATATGTGGTTAAATGATGACCAATACAAGAATGAACGCTTATTGATACTACCAAAAACAATACTTGATGATATGAAGAAGTGGATTTGTTTAGCTTAGAATCTGCATTACAATCTGAACATTTGTCTGATATGGATCTTGAAGTGTCAGAGTTTTTGCAATCAAATTTAAACTTTTGGTTTGCAGTAAAAGATTCTTTTGAATCATTAAGAGATACTGCAAAAACTTTGGCAAATAAAAAGTAGAAACTAGTTATTTACCATTTTTTCAACTTCTTTTCAAATAACAAATAAGTCATCTTCTTTCCATCTATTTGCCATTAAATGTAGTCAGACTGGCATATTTTCTCATTTATCTTCAATAGTTCAAACTGGAATTGAAATAGCAGGTAATCATGCTAAATTAGCGGGTACTGTATACATATCCGCTAAATACATTTTCAATGGATCATCTACTTTTTCTCAAATTTTCCGAGCTACTTCTGGAGTGGTTGGAGTGAGAATTAAATCATATTTTTGAAAAATATTGTCTAAGTCTTGTATCATTTTTTCTCTAACTTTTAGTGCTTTGAGGTAGTATCATTCATAATTTGCACTACTTAATACAAAACTTCAAAGCAAAATCCTCCTTTTCGCTTCTTCTCAAAATCACTCATATCTAATTTTTGTGAAATATTCATATATATCTTTAGCTTCCATTGCATTTCCTTGTAATCCAAATCTAATTCCATCAAATCTAGATAAATTAGTACTAACTTCAGCTGGCATTAAGGTATAATAAACAGCAATTCATACATCTAAAATTGGTAAATCAATTTCGTCTATTTGAATTCATAAGTTTTTCAATTTTTCGACAACCGAAAAAACTCTTTCTTTAATTTTTGGATCTAATCATTCTCAAAAACATTGCTTTGGCAAAGCTATCTTGTAATTTTTTGCATCTTTATTTGATTTTTCTAATATATCTGCTTTTTTGTTTGATTGAGAATCATTTTCATCAAATCACATAATTGCTTTCAAAAGTATTTCAGCATCTTCAACTGTTTTTGTCATAGTTCAAACTTGATCCAAACTACTCGCCATAGATTGTACTCCATACCTACTAATCCTACCATAAGTTGGTTTTAGTCAAACTATTCCACACATAGCTGCTGGTTGACGGACACTTCAACCAGTGTCAGTACCAAGTGCTGCTATACACAAATCTTTGGCTACTGCGACAGCAGATCAACCACTTGATCCTCAAGGAATTCTATTTGTTCAATATGGATTTAGACATGGTCAATAATATGAAGTTTCGTTACTTGATCCCATAGCAAATTCATCCATATTTGTCTTTCATATCACTACTCATCAGTTTTTTTCTAAATTTTCAATACAAGTAGCAGAGTAAGGAGCGATATAATCAGACAATATTTTTGATCAGCAAGTTGAAATCTCTCACTTTTGCATGATATTGTCTTTTATGGCAATTGGGGCTCATTTCAAAACTCCATCATTATCAATTCTTCATCCTGAATTATTAATTCTCAAATATATGTTTTCTTTATTCGCTATGCTGTTTGTTGCTTTTTCTAAATATTTTGAAAAAATAGTTTCTTGATTTATTGTTTTATTATTTATTCATTCAATATAATTTTTTAGATTCATAGAAAATTTTTATTTCATAAAATTTGTTTATAATTATTAATTTATTTCTATACCTCAGAGATCTCTATATAAATTTTCACAATCTTGTATACTTAATCCACAATCGCCCAGTTGTTGAGTGGCTGTAGTATTGTTTGATGTATTATTGTTTATTGATGTATCATTGTTTTGTGAATTGTCGTTTCAAGTGTTTGTTGTAATATTTTCTGTATTATCTGTTGTGCTTCCAGTATTTGCTGTGTTTGTTTGAGAACTTGGTTGTGTCTCTCATGTATAAGGTTGCTCAATATCGATAACGACGAATCATGATGGTAAGTTATTTCATGTGTTTTCTGTGATTTCAATATCATTTGAGTCTCATGTGTTGTTTATCTCTGTATCATTTGTATTCTCTCCTGATGCCATAATTTTATCTAATTCTTTATTGAGTTCCTCTAATCGAGAATTTTTTATTTCTGAATTGTCTCCATCTTCTAATGCTTGTTTATCTATTTTACTGTTATCTTCATCATATATTTCATTATCATATTGATAGTCATCGCTATTGTTTTCATTTATTTCAAAATTGTTACTTGTAGATGTCGTATCTCCATTTATTACAATTCAAGATTTTTTTTCACGGTGAAATCGACTTGATACGGTGGTCGGTATATCCCTTACTTTGTCTACAAATCTATTCGTTGCTTCTGGTTTTACAAAGCGGAATATAAAAAATACAATAATTAGCAAGATTAGTATTATAAATACTCTCCTAAGAAATTTAAGCATTTGCATAAATTAATAATATAAATATGATTTGAATCTAACTTTTTTGTTAACAAGATTTTATTTATGCAATAATAATATTTATAATTATTCAATAAAATATATCAATAAAAAATATTGATTATAAAAAGTAAAGTCTTATCATTATATCTTGTGATGATAAGAAAATATTTAAATGATAGTAGAAAATACTTATTGGAGCACAAGAAATTTGTAAATTTAGTATTTCTTGTGTGATTTTGTCGTTTTTTTTATATCGTGTTTTTTTTGGCATACAATGTAAATACATTATTAACATATAAATTGGGAAAGTGATTATCAATTTTTACTATATTTCAATTGTTTGTGGATTTAGTAAATGAAAATAATTTACTTTGGTTAGTTATCATTGTGTTAGTATTATTTGCTATATGATATACATTGGGTTATCCTATCGGAATCTCTGCAAATATACATTTTTTGGATGATGATAAGAATGAAAATATTGGGACAGCTTTGTCTGGATGAATAAAAGATTTTTTTAGTGTCTTTGAGCTAAATGGTTTGGCATTTTCTTTTTGAGCATATACATTTTTTTCAACAGTATTTAGATTGTATATATTAGATATACTCAATAATTGATTAGCAATCGTATTGATAGTTGTTCGAGGATTGTGTGTCCTTTTTTCAAGTATCTTTTGGCAATATGCTAAGTATATATTAGTATTAGAAAAGAAAGATTGAAAAAATATGTGAATTTCAGAAGCATTGAAAAAAAGTATGAATTTGAGTATTTCAAATTTTTGATTAACGTTAAAATGATTTCTTGCAAAAGCTTGGATTACAATTGTATTTTATTTTAAAATAGCAATTATCGTGACAGTACCATTATTGTTGATATATTTCTTGGCTACAAGTGATGTAGTTTCCTCTGGTAGTCAACGAATTATTTGGGTAATATGAGTATTGACCATGATAATTGCTACATTTATGTTAACAAGTACTCAAGCATTTTTCTTTAAATTTTGGCATTTGATATATAAAAAAGCAAAAGAGGAAAAATAAAAAAGTAGGTAGGATTATTTTGCCTAATTTTTTAATTTCTGACAATAGTGAACATTATAGTAAAAAACATTACTACAAGTTTACTCAGATTTGCGGTGTGGTGTCCTTCTTTCACTGTTATATGAGTGTCTTCGATCTTGTATGATAGACTCTCCTTTAAAAAGTAGATGGACAAGATTCTTCGTTTCACTCAGAATGACATAACAAAAAAACCCCCAATCTTTCATGAAAGGGGCTTCAATATTGTCATAAAACTTTATTTCATCATATCAGCTATTTCTGAAATTTTAATTCTTTTTTGTTCCATGGTGTCTCTATCTCTGATAGTTACAGTCTCTCCATCTTCACAACTTTGTTGGTCTACTGTGATACAGTATGGTGTTCAAATTTCATCCTGTCTCCTATATCTCTTTCCGATTGCTCCATTGTCATCATACTCACAAGCAAATTGTTTTGTCAAATCTTTGAATACCTTTTTTGCTATTTCTACTTGTTTCTCATCTTTCTTTACAAGTGGCAAGATAGCAAATTTTACTGGTGCTAATTGCTTTGGAAATCTTACTACTACACGGCTATCTCATCATTCTAATTCTTCTTCATCGTAGAACTCAAGCATCACTACCATTACTTGCCTTCCAAGTCCAAATGAAGCCTCAATACATCGTGGGATATATCTCTTTCATGTATATGGATCAGAATATTGCATATCTTTCCCTGATTCGTTTTGATGTTGGGTTAAGTCAAAATTCGTCCTGTTGTGAATTCATTGGATCTCTCCAAATCCTCGTGGGTATAGATATTCTACATCTGTAGCGGCTTTTGCATAGTGTGCTAATTTCTCATGATCTTTGAATCTCAAATGATCAGAGCTGATTCAAATTACATTCGTCCAATAATCCATACAATCTTCTTTTCGTTGATTATAAGTTTTCATTGCTGTCTCTTCGTTGTCTTCTACAAAATATTCAATTTCCATCTGCTCAAATTCTCTTGTCCTATATAGGAATTGTCCTGGTGTAATTTCATTTCTAAATGCTTTTCAGATCTGAGCTAATCCAAATGGAATCCTAGATCTAGTAGTATCCAATACAGCTCTAAAATCTGTGAATAGACTCTGGCAAGTTTCAGGTCTCATGTAGACTTTACTTGTATCATTTGCTACAGGTCACAAATGTGTATCCAACATCAAATTAAAGTTTCTACAATCTGTCCATTCTGCGATTTTTCCTGTGTCAGGATTATTTGGAATATTTTTGATTATGAAATCTCTCATTCAATCATTACCCCAAGATTCTGGAGACAGATTTTTTACTCAATATTTTTCAGCCAATTCATCATCCGTCATTCATTCTCTTTTTGATTCAAAGAAATCTTCTATAATTTTGTCTGCACGAAATCTTTGTCCTGTTTGTTTGTCATCAATCAAAGCATCAGAAAATGATGCCAGATGTCCACTAGCTTTCCATGTGGTTGGATGAGCAATGATGGCTGTATCCATGAAAACCATATCATCTCTCTCTTGAGTAAAATGTTTTACCCAAATGTCTGAAATATTTTTTTTCAATTTAGCTCAATATGGTCAAAAATCCCAAGCATTAGCAAGTCAACCATAAATTTCAGAATTTGGATAAACAAATCATTTTCTCTTTGCCCAAGATACGATAGTGTCTAATGAAAATCACATAATTAAGAATTAATAATTAAAAGTTGCAGTGGTTTCATCTTGTGATATTATTATAATGTCTCGCAACACTATCCATACTAATTTTTACTCATGCATTTTCAAGTATTTATATATTATCTTTTTATTATGCCAATCAATTACAGCCATTAAATATATAAATCAATGTGGTAATTTTATATATGAGATATCTGTACTTTATACTCGATTTTCCTATCAATATCTACTCATCTCAATAAATATCTGTATGTCTTATGCCCTTTATCTGATATTGAAGTGTTTTTTCTGATATATAGCACATAATCATAATATGGCCTTAAATTTACTTGCTTTTTTGCCTCATTTTTAATAATTAGATTTTTACCAAAAAAAATAACTAATTCAAAAATTACATGGCGAGTTGTATGAATTTTAGCAGTATATTTACTTTTTGCTATGTTTGGATGGCTGTGAATCGCTTATGACTAAAAGCTAATTGCCTACTCAAATACTTTTTCTACTATACAATCATGAATTCTATTGGTGTTGATTTTGATAAATTCTTCTCTTTCTTGGTCTGAGAGAGTCCTATTGCCTTTTCAATTCTCCTGTAAAAGAGTCTCAAAAGAATGTTCTTCATTACATTCTGTCCATGCATTATTTCGTAGCTCTCGATTTGTGAAATTTCCATCATCAATATCTTTTTTAAATTTGTTCATCCATTTTGTGAAATAATCATTTTGCTCGTTTCATACAATCAAATTGTACATAAATTTATCCACCTCCTTTTTACAACTATCATCTTCCATCATATCTTTTCATGCTGTACAATCCAAATTTTTTGCAACTATCTCAATTGGGCTACCACTCCATCATCATTTAGAAATAAATACTTTATCATCTGGATATGAATCATCATGAAAAGTTTCTTTATTGTATTTATAATGAGAATGCCAAAAGAAAATTTCATCAGTATTTGATATAGTTTCACAAGGATTATCTATAGATTTATAGGTTAGATGATAATCTCGTCACTCTCAATTTCATCCATAATTGTATCCGATATATCCATCTTTGTATGGCAAAATATATGATTGATTCGTAACATCCCAATCTTCACAACCCATGTTACAATTGATTGAATTATTGTGACAGATAGCCACAATATCATCCAATTTTTCAACGCTTGGAGTTCCTTCTGGATTTTTGATAATTTCTGGATCAATTTTCCTGATGTATTCGTCATAATAAAAATTTATTGAAAAATTTGTTTCAAAATCTCAATGGAAAACAAGTCAATTGTCTTGTAATGCTGTGACTACACTCGTGACATCATCCACTAAATTTTGCAAATTTTCTTGAGAACCATAGTTTCCACTAAAAGTCATTGAATCACAAATAGAGGCTGAACAATACACCTTAATTCATTTTTCAGACAATAATTTATTTACCAATTCCACATAATATTCTCTCTGATAAAAAGGAATCTGATTGTATTTTTGTCGCCATATATCCAGTACTTGATTGTAATAATTATCACTATCTACTAAATCATATTCTGTAACTCAATTTCCAAAAGCAATATTTCTTATTATATTTTGCATTTCTACTACGTCTTTATTTCAATATTTTTCTTTAAATTGCTTGTATGAAGCCACAAGATCAAAGACAGATTCAGCATTTGTTCGTTGTTCATCCCAATTCTCTTGACTCAACTCATCGTATAGAGACTGTAAGTAAGAGAAATCTATATTTTCATCATGGTTTTTGGCATAATCCACGATATCTACAATAGACTCATCTCATCTGTACATACACAAAAATGGGCGAGTTTTGTAGTTAAAATAGACAAAACCAGTCACAATGGAGTAGTCAAAATAAACTCATGAATGATAGTTTATATCACCTGAAAATTCGTATTCAGTATCTCAAAATTCATTTTGAACTAAATTTTTACAGTCAGATACAAAATCAAATTTTTTTTGCTGTGGCTGTTGATTTGTACATCCAGTGAATAGTAGGCAAGATAAAATAGAAAAAGTTAAAAGTCAGAATCTTTTCATGTTTAGTTAAATTATTTATTTAAAACTCTAACACTTTCCAAAGCTCTCAAAAAGGAAGTGAAATTGTAAGCCATCCACTGAATATCATTTCATTCATATAAATTATATTCTTGCGTAAAGATAGTTAATGGGTCAAATGTTTCTCGTTTTTCACAGGTTCATTGTTTATGTTGATTATCATTATGTCAAAAGTCATTATATCAGAATAATATTGGATATCTAGGGAATAATACATATCAATATTTTCCACACTGTCATACAGGAATTCGTTTTCAATTTTCCTGCATTCGAATTATGAAATGGAACTCTCATGATCCAGCTCCAGCTCATAGAATTTGATAAATGAAGTCTCTACCATATTGGTCTTTTACGTGTAATAATACTGGTCAATCCATTGGAGAGGTTCAATACATTATGTCATCACTGTATATAGGGAAAGCATATCAATATTCAGCTTTTATCCACTCTAACATTTGTCCATTGATAACTATTCATGAAGCAATACTCGTGATAACATCATCTTTTGTTTCCGCTATTCCGTCTATCATAATATTTCCTGCTCAATATGTATAAAATCATGTTCAATATTTTTCAACTAGTTCACTTCATTTTTCTTCATCATTTCAATATTCTCAGTTCTCAAATTGCGTAATCGGTCAAATATTTGGATATTCAGGTAATGGTCCATAATCTCAAAGTCCATCTTTAATTTCTGTATATAAATCTACAAAATAACGGACGAATGGATGGTCTCAATTTAAGTCATTATAATATGATAATAAAACTGAATCATCTCACAAATAAGCCACTCTTGGGCTGTCTATTTCAGCTTTAAGTTTTTTATATAAATCCAAAATATAATTATCTACACAAACATTTCTTTCATACATTGTTCATGTCATAGTTTCATAACCAGTTCAATATTGTTCGCATGATTTCAATAAATCGTCATAAATCACATCTATAAATTTATTTACAGCTGCTGAAGTATCTGTCTGGTATTTCAAAATCATATTTTTATCCTTTTGCAATGCTTCATATTCAGCTTTATCTTCTTCATTTGATAAATCTAAATTTCTATAAAGATATCATCATTCTTTCATCATATTACTATTTTTAATATTGTTTGGTGTAAATACTCTTCAATTTCAATACACTGCTTTTAAATTTCATTTATTATCAAAACTACATTTTATAGATTCATCAGATGTAAATTCTCATGGTTTATTTACTGAATATCTCATTCAATAAAGAATCATTTCATCTCATGATTTAACCAATCAGTCCCATTTGAATATTGACTCGCAGTTTAAATTTTTAGCTTTTTCTTCACACAAAGAATAAAAATCATTTCATTGTTTTGGGTTGTTACATCCTGTAAGCAATAATCAACATATTAATAAAGTAGTTAAAACTCAGATTTTTTTCATTGATTAATTAAGTATATAAAAAGCCATTTTCTCATTGTGCCTTTTTATCGAAAGGGGCTGTCCTCCCGATCCCGTCCCGGGTCGAGGACTCTCGATAAATCGGAGGATTTATCGGACTGAGGATTTTTGTATAATAATAGGGTTTAAAAAAATCCTCCATCCGCAAGCGGATACCTCCTCCTACTATAGGGAAAGGATAGAAAAAACATATGAGATAAATATAATAGTCTAATGGAAAGATCAAGTGTAATAGAGAATTAATGTACCCCCTAAGGAGAGAATCCTTTAAGAAAGTCAATTA
>FLNV01000795.1_pt1 | contig 17923 bp, 11 predicted proteins | sample 1140351 | NCBI WGS metagenome assembly FLNV01 (sample SAMEA3878207, study PRJEB12797) | bioreactor metagenome | biome: Moose rumen | place: Sweden | collected 2011-10 | reverse complement strand
TTGTTCGTAGCTGTCCTTCTGCTGCAACAGTTGTTGTTCGTAGCTGTCCTTCTGCTGCTGCAATTGCTGTTCGCTACTCAACCGCTGCAAGCCTATCAGCTCGGTCTTGGCATTAACAGCCGCCGCTTTCTGCGAGCGCATGACCAGAAAGCATATCAAGGCCCCAGCCAAGCCCCCGGCGACGAAGAGTATCATCTCCATCATAATTCACAATTCATAACTCATAACTTCAATAATAACCTTTGGCTGCCATGGGTCGTTGGTTATCATCAGTATGCGTGGACTGGAGTGCGACTGCCGTATCTCAGAGGCTATGGCCGTTATCTTCAGGCGGGTTGTCTCTCCTGCTGCAATAGTACGACGCGGCAGGGTGACTCGCAGACCGCGACTGAACATCTGCAGCGACGATATCTTCAGGTCGCCTTGTCCCTGATTAGTTATCTCGACATATCCTTTCAGCTCTTTCTTCTTGCCGAAGCTGCCCAAGTCAAGCCGTGTGGCAGAGAGCTGCATGCGCGGGGTGGCAGTGCCGACGGCAGTAGCAACAGGCGCAGGCAGCAACACGGCAGACACGGTCAGCTCATTGTCGGGCGACACTTTGTCGCCCAGCTGCTGTGCAAGGTAGATAGTGGTCTGTGTAAGACCATAGTCGTGCAGGCGCTCGCTATTCAGCGTGACACTTATGTCGGCCTGCTGGTTCGGCCTGATGCGTTCGGGCGTACATACGGCTGTCAGATATGGCGGCATGTGCAGCAGGTTGGGCGTCATGGCTTTATCGCCGTCGTTCACTACATGCAGCACAACGGTAGGTGTCTCTCCGCGCTGCACATCGTCGAAGAGCAGTTCCCGCCTGTCGCACTTCAGCCCCAGCATGTCATAGGGGAAGCTTTCAGTATAGTCATAGACATCGGCACACACCTGTCCGCGCATGGTGAGCAAGACAGGCTGACGCTGGCCTACCGTATGAATGACAGCCTGCTTCTGATAGTGGCCCAGTTGCCTTCCGTCGTATGTGAGCGTCACGGCGAAGCTGGCACCTGCCGCCACACGCCGCGGCGCGTCTGCGGTGGTACAGCCACAGTCGGTCTCAACCTTGCTTATCTCAACAGCCGAGCGCGATGTATTGAGGAGATGGAACGTTGCCTTGACGGGCTGCCTATATCCTGTCTTGCCACAGGATATTGTGTCGGACTCGGCCCTGACTATTTGCGCCTTTGCAATGGAAACGAAGAATGAAGAATGAAGAAAGAAGAGTGCTGCCGCACATGACAGAAACTTCACTTTTGGTTCATAGTTCATAGTTCTATTATCAATTATCAATTTTCAATTGTCAATTATCAACCTCTATGGTTACCGGCTTGGCTGTTCCCCTGAACTCTGGTGCGTATGCACACTGCACGGAACATGAGCCGAGCTGGTACGTGCCTAGCCTGTCGATGTAGTATTCTGTCTCGACGACGTGTCGGCCCTTGGCCATGCGGTCGTAGTAGTAGCATGTCGAGCAGTCGCGCTGAACCTGATAGGCTCCTCCGTGCCATCCGCTTATCTGCTGCACTGGCTCCATGCAGGCTGCCCTGCGGTCAACAACCTCGACAAAGTCCATGTCGCGCTTCAGTGTGATGGTCAGCCTGACACGCACCTTCTGTCCCACGGCCATCCGCCCGCTTATTTCCCGCTTCACGGTTATTCCACTCTTCTGGTCGGTCACCTCGTCAAGCGGCTGCCAGTACTGAGCATAGACAGCTCCCCACGACGTTCCGGGCGTAGTCTTCTCTACGGTCACGGCGGCGGCACTCAGCTCGGCGGCAGTGAGCGCACGTTTCTGGTAGCCCGTCATAGCGGCAGCCTTTGCTGCTCCTATAGCAGCCGTACCCTCAGTGGCTATAGGCGGAAAGTCTGAGCGACCGTCAAGCAACATGGCATGAATAGCATTGACTGAGGCCAGCGGTGTCTGCCACGCCTGTGTGCGCTTCTCATGCACAAGCCACAGTTTCATCTGGCGCAGGGCGACAGTGTCGGCGGGCGTGATACGGCTCAGGGCCTCAATGACAGCCGTCTGTGTGGGTATGCGGTAGTCCTGCCACGAATATGTGGCACGCGGTGTGTCATAGTAGCGTCCCAGCTCGGGCGAGCTGACAGTATATTGCAGCAGACTCTCGGCATACTTCTGCGCAGCAGCTGGTGCCGACCTCTGCAAGACGATGGCCGTGAGGGCCTTCTCATAGATGGTCTGGTTCTTTATCTCCTTCTGCAGCAGCTTGATGAGATAGCGGTTGGCCTCAGCCGCATCGCTGTCAATATATACGTCTGAACCGAGCGAACAGACATACAGCCACTCCAATGCCGCCAGTCCGGGGAAGGTCTGCTTGTGTCCCTTGCGCTCCTCAGCCTTCATGCGGCTGACCATGTCGGCCGTCTCGCGGCCTAAGTAGCCGATAGCCTGTCCGAACATAGCGTCTATACGTGCAGCATTGTCCTTGGCAGCAGGACCAGCCAACTCCAAGTCAGCAAGACGGGCCAGCAGCTTGCTCACCTCCACAGTTATCCAGTAAGAGCCGTCCATGCCCTGCCACCAGCTCCAGGCTCCATTGGCGAGCTGCAGCTTCTCCAGCTTGTCGAGAGCCTGCAGGCAACGTGTCTGAATAGTATTGTCGTCGAAGAAGGTTACCAGCTGCCGCCGTTGCTCCGTTTCGTTCTTTGCATCGGCCACCCAGGGTGTTTCCTGCAGCACCACATCGCGCAGTTGCTGGTTCTTCTCCAACTGCGAGGTCAGGCTGGTCTCGCTGCCCTGCTCCTGACTCCACAACTGCACAGCTCGCTTCATACCCGGTGTTGTCTGGGCAATGTACTGCCCCATCATGTTGGCATATAAAGCCGTGGCAAGGCTTACGGCGTTGTCGCCCTGAGGTACAGACACCGACGGCAGGGCCTGCATGACCAACCACGACGGCGATGGTGTGTATTCTATCTGGGAGCTGAGAGTTGAGAGCTGAGAGCTGAGAGCCGAGCGGTGGGATTTCTTCGGCAGCAGACCAGAAAAGTCGATAGTATGCTTGCCAGTCTCGGTAAGTAGGAATGGCATGGTGGCCGTTACGCGCTCAGCCTGCGGTAGCAGCGGCATATAGTGCTGCTCGCCGTCGCTCATCTTGCCTGCATCCACCGTGGTACGTACAATGACAAGGCTGTGGGCTGCAGGCAGCTGGCTCAGCTGCCAGCTCACAGCCACAGTGGTATCGCCACCAACGACAATCCGCTGCCTATGCTGCTGCAGCACGGTCTCAGTCTCAGGATCCAGCAGCTGCAACGTGGCTGTAGCGCTGACGTCGTGTTCGGTCATGTTGGATATGCGCGCCGATATTGTGGCCTGGTCTCCCTGACGCAGGAAGCGCGGGACATTGGGCGTAATCATCAGCTCCTTCTGGGCCACAGTCTCAGACTCAATCTGCCCAACTCCGATGTCGGCTGTATGGGCCAGCCCCATGAAGCGCCACGTGGTAAGGCTCTCTGGCAGGCGGAAGCTAATGCTGACCTCGCCCGTTATGCTGTCGGCTGCGAGCTGCGGATAGAAGAAGGCCGTTTCCTGTAGATTCTCGCGCAGTTGCACACTGGGCGACTCGTAGTCACCGTCATCTTCAGCAGCCTTGTCAGCCATCGCGGCTTCGGCTGTTAGCACGCCCTTCGCATTATTGGCAACAACCGTCTGACTCTCCTCCATAGTCACTACAGCGTCGGCCACACTGGCCTGTTTTGCCATGACCATGTTTGCTCCCAAGCGTGTTCCCCGCATACGTAAGGGCCCGATGGGTCCGAAGAAGGCTCGCGGCAGAAGGTCTGTATCGAAGTGGGAGAATTCAAGCTCGTCCCACATCAGCGGCTTAGACAGGCGGTAGCCATAGAAATGTATTGGTGCAGGCTTGGCAAAAAGCCATGTTGCCGTCGGGATTGGTATGTACTGGTAAGGCGAGAACAGCCACTGGTGCTTCACTATCTGGTCCAGGCTCCTGTCGTATAGTGTGGCCATGAGCTGTGCGCTGCTGCGGCGGGTGCTGTCTGCAGGTGTCACGCTCAGTGTCCATGTCTCCTGCTGGCCAGGCGTCAGCCTGTCGCGGAAGGTCTTCCACGACAGCTGCAAACGTCGATCGGGCACGGGGCGCTTCAGCTGTGCCTCATGGTGATACACCTGCCCGTCCTTCACCCAGGCAAAGGTGAGCAGCAGTCCACCGCCATACTCCTCCTTGTATGTGAACTGACGGTTTATCAGCTGGTTCGTCAGGTCGTAATGCCCACTTTCTATCAGCTTGTCGCCGCTTATAATATTATATATAATGTGTACGTTGCTGTCTGAGCTGCCAGCCTGCAGGGTCAGGGGTTCCTTGGCGTCGGTCCATTGTTCTGCCTGCTGATAGAACCAGTCGTGTGTTGTGGCAGCCGGCCGCTTGTCGCCGAGCGAGAACACCACAAACTCCTGCTTGAGCGTGTCCTGCTCACAGTAGGCTACCAACAGATGTGTGCCCGAGGCCAGCTGCTGCCCGGCCGACACGGCTGTATCTATGTTTATGGCCAGCTGTGTCTGGCACGTATGCATCGGGCCACCGTCAATCTGCCATCTGACCTCAGCCTTCACCTCCTGACCGGCGGCGTTGCGCAGATGGAAGGTCACGGGCTTCATATTGTCGGCCAGCACCTGTTGTTCTACGTCGCAGCTGAAAGCAGTGGGGCGGGTGCCCAGTGGTACTGTACACTCCGAGCTGTGGGTCTCGCCTGCGGCATCGGTAACCTGCACCCGTGCAACGAAGTTGTAGAACATGGCACGGCGTGTGGGTCGTCCGTCGGCATCCAGTGCCTCGTCGGGAAGCTCAAGCGGGATTTCTATCTTGAACGAGCCGTTGGCATCGGTCACAGTCTCGTCCGAGTTAACTTCCTCATCCACGCTGTTCATATTCCACCACCACCAGAGTGCAGGACGGCGCACCACGGTGTATTGTACCTTGGCACTGCCCACGGGCAGTCCGCTGTATGTCTGCGCCTTGCCACTCAACTCCACCGTGTCGCCAGCCTCATAGCGGCTGTTCACCTCAGGCAGGGTAACCTCAAAGGTGGGTCGTTTGTACTCCTCGACCCTAAAGCTGACGCTGCCGCCTGGGGTCTGTATGGTGAAGTGTCCGGCCAGAGTCTGCCGTGGCAGGGTGAAGGTGGCACTGGCAGTGCCAAAGGCATCGGTAGAAAGCTGCTGCGCCCCGACCTCCTGCCAGTTGGCATCGCGCAGGGTCAGCGTCAGCTGCCGTCCATTCACAGCCTCGTTGGTCACGCCGTCGGTGTTGCGGTAGCAGATGGCCGCCACCTGAACCTGCTGGCCGGGACGATATATGGCACGGTCGGTGAACAGCTGTACGTGTTCGGTACCGTAACGCTGTTTCGGATTGTAGAAACTGCCATATGCCCCCTGCGGCTGCATGGCCTTGTCGTCAGCGGTGTGGGCCCATGCTTCTATGTACTGTCGTCCGCTGGGCTTGTACGATGCCTCGCCGTTCTTGTCGGTGGTCAGCGTGGCTAAACGTTCCGACTTTCTGCCCGGTAGCGTCAGGTCGAGCGTGGCTCCTCGCACAGGCTGGCCGGTGGTGGCGTTGACAACCACGAAACGCAGACTGCCGTCGGGCATGGCATGGCGCAACGTTATCAGGTCAGAGACAAACAGCAGCCGTCTGACGGCATTCTCCGTGGCTGGCTCTGTACTCATCTCCACCAGATAGACGCCCACCGGCAGCGGTTCCAGACGAACCGTGTCGCTGTATAGCTGCCACGGCTTCTTACCAACATACTGGCGACTTTGCGTCATATACTCCAGCAGGGTGAGGTGCGGCTTCATCTTGCGATAGTCGGCGCTGGCGTCGGGGTTCAGCTTTGTAGAGCCGTCCAGATTGGTGCTATACACACGCACCGTCACGTTTGTCACACCACGCATGTTGTCAAGGCACAGCGTAGTGCTTTTGCCTGGCAGCAGCATTTCCTCCTGTATATGGGCATTGAACTGCAGTGAAGTCAGGTCCTGATATGCCTGGCGCAGAATGTTCATCCGCTTCCACGCCCCCCACCGGTTCAGCGCCTTGTTGATGTGCTGTATCTTCTGCTCGGCCGTAGCGTCAGTCTGGCTCTCCATATACTGATATTGCTCTATAGCCACCTCACCCGTCTCGGTCAGATCGTTGTACATCGTTGCCAGCGAGTCGAGTCGTCTCATGTATTTCGACTTGTTCAGCCTCTCGTGCCGCTTGGGTCGCTGCTGGCGCAGCATCTCCAGTGCCGAGAGCATGGTGGCGCGACTGATACCAGCTTGCTGGTAGTATGCGTGCATCAGGTCGTAGCGTCCCGTGTAACGGCCTATCAGGCTCAGCAGGTCGTCTTCGAAGCAGTGGCTGTCGGTTCCCTTCACCACGAGTGGCTCATACGGGTCGGTTTTCTGCCGTGCCAGCCTGTCGGGCTGCTCCATCGCCATAATGAAATAGCGGTCAGAGATAGCCTTGGCGCTGTCGCTGAGCGATGCGTTGTCTCGATAGACTATGCCCAGCACAGTGTGATATACGGCCCTTAGGCACACGTCCTTGGTCTTGGCGGCGTCAGCCTCTATGCGTTGCACCTGCGGCGCAAGCGAGTCAGGCGACAGCCGACTCCACGTGCTGACACGTGTCATCTGGGCAGCCAACAGCTGTCCGTAGTGTCGTTCGGCGGCAGCTTTTCGTTCTATCTGCGTCAGAACGTCTATTGCACTCTGGGGCAGATCCTGCTCCTGCGCGCTCTTCACCTGACGCCACAGCGTGCTATAGCTTTGTGCACTGACGGTCATAACGGCTATGAGAGAAAATAACAGACATACCAGTGTGTTGCGTTTCATAGGCTCATTCCAGATAATCCAACTGTTTTCTTATAGCCTGCAGTTCGTCTCTGACATTCTGCAGACGCGTAATGATGTCGGCTGTGCGGTCGGCTCCAATACGATTGCTGTTCAGCATCTGGCGGGCAGCGGCAATCTTGAAGCCCCTTACCTTCACCAGATTGTGTATGCTCTTTATCAGGTCTATGTCCTTCTTTGTATATTGGCGTATCTTGCTGCCCTGCATGGTCTTTGGCCGTAGCGCAGGAAACTCGGTCTCCCAGTAGCGCAGCGTGCTTTCATTCAGGCCAAACATCTCTGCCACCTCCTTTATCGAGTAGTAGAGCTTCAGTTCCTTGTTAAGGTTCAGTGACATTCTTTTTTTCTGCTGTTAATTGTCGTCATGCCGAAACATCGAAATGTCGATTTATTGCTTCATCTTCTGCCGCATCTCCTTCAGCAGGTCGCTGGCAAAGATGAAGTCAGTCAGGTGCTTGTTGGTGCTGTTCATTATCTGCGAGCTGTCGCCCTGCCACTCCTTGATGCCCGCTCTCAGGTATAGGATATTCTCGCCTATCCCCATCACCGAGTTCATGTCGTGTGTGTTGATGATGGTTGTTATGCCGCGCTCGTGAGTTATCTCACTCAGCAGCTGGTCTATGACAAGGCTCGTCTTAGGGTCGAGCCCTGAGTTCGGCTCGTCGCAGAACAGGTATTTTGGGTCCATGACAATGGCGCGCGCTATGGCCACGCGCTTCTGCATGCCGCCGCTTATCTCGGCTGGAAACTTGGCCGAAGCATCTTTCAGGTTGACCCGCTCAAGACACTCCATGGCGTGGGCCTGGCGCTGGCGGACGGTCATGGTGGAGAACATGTCAAGCGGGAACATGACATTCTCGAGTACCGTCATTGAGTCGAACAGGGCTGCTCCCTGGAAAATCATGCCCATCTCGCGCCGTAGCAGCGTCTGCTCCTTCTTGCGCATAGCCACGAAGTCGCGCCCGTCGTAGAGTATCTGTCCCGACGACGGTGTGAGCAGCCCAACCAGATTCTTTATCATCACCGTCTTGCCACTGCCACTGCGGCCTATGATAAGGTTGGTCTTGCCGTCAAGGAAGCTTATGCTGATGTCGTGTAGCACCTCCTTCTCATCAAACCGTTTGTACAGATGTCTTACTTCTATCATGTTCGTGTGTTCTTCTATTGTCTGTTTCCATCGGCTGCAAAGATACAATATTTTTCTCCAATCGCACTAATTATTATCATTTTTTTGCACTTGAATGTATTCCTTCCATTCGAAAAAAAGACACACAAACCTTTGTCGGTTAACCGAAAAAACATAACTTTGCAGGCTGAAAGGCATAACGCAAATAAACTCGAAGTTAAAACAACAGACAAAATAATCAACATATGAACAGAATTAAGCTTCTATTGCTGTTGCTGGCAACAATGCCAGCCGCCGTCATTGCACAGCGCATTCAGCAGCCTTTGGGCCGCGGCGTTGTGGTGACCTACCGCTCCGGCGGTCGCAGCGTGACGTCAAGTGCGGGGACAGGCTATCTGGCCTCGTGGCGCAAACTGGCACAGGAGCCAGAAGGCACCACCTACAACCTCTACCGCCGTACAGCTGGCACCACCGACTATACGAAGGTGAACAGCGCGCCGCTAAAGAACACCAACTACAAGCTCTCGTCTGCGGCCAACAACACCGAGTATGCCGTGACGGCCATAACTCCCGACGGTGTGGAAGGCCCCATGAGCAGCCCGTTCCTCTACAAGACGCAGCCCTGGCCTAACGTCTGGTTCAAGTTCGACTTCGACAATACGGTCATTCCCCGCAACGACTATCGCACCAAGTTCGTGTGGCCCATGGACCTCGACGGCGACGGTGAGGTGGATGCCGTGGTATGCGACCGCCTGTTTGCCGGTGCTGCCAACAACGACGACGCGGAGAACCAAAGCGACAACACGGCTACCACTACGCACAAGCTCCAGGCATACCGCTTGGACGGCACACTGCTGTGGACCGTCGATATGGGCCCCAACCTGAACATCTGCGGCGGACAGAACGACATGGTGCTGGCCTACGACATCAACTGCGATGGCCGCTGCGAGGTCATTATCAAGTCGAGCGACGGCACACGCTTCTGGGACAAGCAGAACGAGACGTGGGGCCGCTATGCCATGGGCAGCGATGTGGCCGATGTGGATGGCGACGGCGTGGTTGACTACCGCACGCATGCCACACGCGTACCACCGTTCTATGTATCTGTCATCGACGGTGCCACGGGTGCCGAACTGACCGCCAGCGAGCTGAAGTACAGCGAGGCCAACGACGGCAGCGACCAGTATGGCCGCAACGCACGCGCCAGATACATGAGCTTTGGCTATGCCGCCATGGACGGACATTTCTGCATTTGCTACCTCGACGGCATTCACCCCTCACTGGTCATGGAGTGTCTGGACCGCGACAACAACAAGACCCACCACAACTACGTGTTCACCTGGGACTACGACTGGACCTCGGGCCAGCCTATCAACTGGCACCATTCTTCTACATGGAGCCGCAACGACAAGAGCCCCTGGCCGGCAGAGTTCCACCAGCTGCGTGTGGGCGACGTTAACGGCGACGGCTGCGACGAGATGCTGCAGGGCGGCTACTCGGTCAATCCGCTGAAAGGGTGGTTCCAGAGTCCGGGCATAGGCCATGGCGACCGATACATCATCAGCGACATCGACCCCGACCGTCCAGGCATGGAGGCATACGCCATACAGCAGAGCGCCCTGCTGGGACAGCTGCTCTACGACCCTGCCACCGGCGAGCGTATCAAGGAGTGGTACCTGCCCTCGGTATATGACGTGGGGCGTGGGGCGTGCATGGACATCGACCCCACCCACAAAGGCTATGAGATATACAGCTTCACCGACGACTTCATCTACGACTGCAAGGGCGACAAGACCAGCTATACCCGCTCGGGCTGCGGCATAACAACCATGTTCGAAGGAGTGTGGTGGGACGGCGACCTGCTGCGCGAGGAGCTGTCGTCGCCCGGCGGCTCTGGCTGGGGCACCAACCTGATGATTACCAAGGTGCTCAACAAGGCACGTCTGGTCGAGTTCTCGCAGGAGTCGAGCTGGGCCACCCATGGTGCCACGGGCACACGTCCTGCCTTCATGGGCGACGTGACTGGCGACTGGCGCGAGGAGATTATCCTGGCCAACCAGAACGCCGACGGCTGCACGGGCCTGGTGGGCTACACCACCCACATACCGTCTGACTACAGCATCTACTGCCTGCAGCAAGACCCCCACTACAGGCTCGACTGCACCACGCGCGGCTACTACCAGCACCCCAACACATCGTTCTATCTGGGCACGGACATGCCCATGCCGCCGCTGCCTCCCGTCTTCGAGGCCGACCTGCGCTGGCGTGGCGGGGCCTCGCTGGAACAGGGCTTCTCCCTGTTCGACATGACCGCCACGGCCCCCTACGCCGAGGGCAAGAGCCTGATGTTCGACCTGTCGGGCGACAACAGCCAGGCCATCAAGGTCAGCCAGCCACTCAATGCCCCGGTCATCTACCTTATGAACCCCAAGGGCCACGACTATGAGCTGCAGAGCACACACTTCGGAACCAGCAACGCCTTCGTTACTACAGGCACTGGACAGCTCATCAAGTCGATGCTTGGCACCACAAGGATGGCCGGACACCTGGGCCACACTGGCAACACCATTATCAGCGAGGGAACGCTATCGGTGAGTGGCGACATTGCCGGCCCCGTGGAACTGCGTGCCAAAGGCACGCTGAGCGGCAGCGTCACGCTGCACGACACCATAACCTTCGAGGGCGCACTGAACTACGAAGGCTGCCGACTAATGCCAGGCAATGGCGAGGAGCCCGAAGGGGTCATCGAGTCGAAGAAGAGCATGACGCTGCCCGGAGGTGTCTATATAGAGGTGACGGCAGGCTTCATAGGCAATTCGGAAGGCACATGGCCTGTATGCAGCAGTATAAAGGTAGAGGGCGACCTCACGTTCAGGAACACCAACTACATAACCGTGAACCTGCAGAGCAAAGATGCCGCCGACTACGTGATAGCCGAGTGCACCGGCACCCTCACATGCGACGTCAGCAAGCTGCAGACACGCGGTCTGGAGGGCATCAACTACGACCTCGTGACCGACGGCCAGAAACTCATACTGCACATCAACGACACACGCAGCGCCGCCACCGACGTGGTGTGGACAGGCAGCGAGAGCGGCGTGTGGGACTATAAGACGCAGAACTTCAGCCTGGACAGCAACGCCACTGCCTTCGTGCCTGGCGATGCCGTGGTGTTCGATGCCGACGGAGCCAACACCACCATCACCCTCAGCGAGTCCATGCCAACCAGCGGCGTGACCTTCAACGGCGGCAGCTATACCTTCAACGGCAACGGCGGCATCTCTGGCACTGGCGACGTGACGGTGAACGGCGGAGCCAACGTAACCTTCAACCTGAAGAACAGCGACTATACTGGCCGCACCATCGTAAACCAGAGCGGCACACTCGTCGTGCCCAACTTCTACGACGGTGGACAGAAGAGCGCCATAGGCGCCTCGACCGCCGCCGATGGCAACCTGCAGCTCAATGGCGGCACACTCGTGCTGAGCCGTGACAACATGGCCACCGACCACATTATCAACGTGACCGACACTGCCACCATACGCATAGCACAGGCCAACAGCTCGCTCTCGATGAAGGGTCAGGTGAAAGGCACGGGCTATCTGGTGAAGGATGGTGCCGGTCAGCTCAACTTCACCTACGGCGGTGCCAACAACTTTGCAGGCGTCATAGTCAGGCAGGGCATAATATCCCAGGGTGCATGGAACAGCACCTTCGGACGCAGTGGCTCGCCAATGCTGCTGCAGGGCGGCGAGGTGCACCAGATTGACGTGAACAGCACATCTACAGTGCCCACGCTCAACCATGTGTTCACCGTGGCAGAGGGCACTACCAACAAGATAGTCGGCTCGTCGCGCGGAAAGATAAACGGCTCGTTCCACGGAACAGGCAAGCTGACCATACAGACGCGCTACGTGCGCTGCGACGTGGGCGCCAGCTTTGCCGACTTCGAAGGCGAACTGACCGCCACCGGTGCCGGTGGAAACTTCCGCCTCATGCAGAACGTGACCGACATGAGCAAGACACGCCTCATGGTCAGTGCCGGCACGTACGTGGCCCACTATGCCAGCGGAGGCAGTTCAGAGGTGGCAGCCACACTGAAGATAGGCTCGCTGTCGTCACCCGCAGCGGCCACGGACGCCGTACTCGGAGGCCAGAGTACCTACCATGTGGGTGGTCTGAACGAGAACACTTCGTTCTACGGTCTGTTCAAGGCCGCCAGCATCGTGAAGGAAGGCACCGGCAAGCTGACGCTGCGCACAACGGGACACACATCGCCCATGCGCGTCACCGGCGGCACACTTGAGCTGCTCAACAGCACCTCTACAGCCATTACCTCGGGGCTGATAACCGTAGCCAAAGGCGGCACGCTCACAGGCAACGCCCTGACCGCCAACGTGACAGTGGCCAATGGTGGCACCGTCACGGGCGGCATCAACAACAGTGTGGGCACGCTGCGCATAGGCGGCAACCTGACGCTGGCGGCCGGCTCCACCCTGCTGTGCCAGCTGTCGGCAACCAACAACAGCAAGCTGAACGTAAGCGGCACCGTGCGGCACAATGGCGACACCATTCTGGTGCGCATACCTGCTACGCGAACGCTTGAAGTGGGCGACGAGATAACGGTGTTCACCTCTGGCACACAGACCGGATCGTTCGTGGTGAAGGTCGAGGCTGAAGACACCACATACGAGTTCGACTCCTCCACACTGCTCACCGACGGCAAGCTACGTGTGGCCAGCGTATCGGCCATAGCGCCAGTGCTGCAGGGCAACGCTCTGGTTGACGTCTATAGCGCCGACGGCATGAAGCTGCGCGCAGCTGTGCCCGCCGCACGCGCCCTCGACGGTCTGCCTGCCGGCATGTACATCGTGGGCGGACGGAAGGTGCTGCACTGATCAATTGTCCGCAGTAGGGACGCGCCGTGGCGCGTCCCTACTGCGAAAAACAAAAATAACCGCCCTGAATGTTACTTTCAGAGCGGCGCGAGATAATCATTTTAAGTCCGATATCAATTTCAATACTCTATCAGGTCAAGCCCTTGACTACGGTAAAAAGGAAAGCGTGTGTCACTCGATATGAGCGTCATTCGTTCAGCTATGGCGTGCGATATAATTATATGGTCAGATGGGTCTTTATGCCCTTCGGCAGTGTTGAGGCGCAGATTGGAGTATGTTTCCACCACAGAGCGCGTGATAGGCAGTATCTCCACGCCGAAATCATTCTCTACGGTAGCAAGAATGTCGTGAGCAGTTCTCCATCGTTTGTGCAAGAGAGCCTTGCTGTTGAAGCTCACCACCAGTTCACGAATTGTCTCAGCACTAACGTAGATTCGGTTTTCAGGGTCGTCGAGAATGTCCCAAACTCCATCGTTGAGCGATTCCTCATCAGTGGCCCAGTCGATAATGACGCAAGTGTCTATAAGGGTGCGCATGATATTAGCTGTGCTCTTAAACCGGGATCAACAACGACAAGCTCACCCTTGTGTTCTCTGGCGTACCTCATTCTTCTGCTTCTTGGCGTTTTCTTCGAGTTGATGGCTATGTTTTCAGCCCTTGTTGTCTTCTTTGTTATTTCCATATCGTTCATTTTTGTGGATTCGCCTGCAAAATTACACTTTTTTTCCGAACCACCAACATTTTCTGCCAATAAAAAAAGGCCCTCCCCTATTGTCCTTGGCAAGAAGGCCAAGAATCTTTATTTTGGATGTTATGGCGGGGAGGGCCTATTGTGTTGAGAGTGTTCGGGGCGTCGGGCAATCGCTGCCCCGAACACGTTTTGTAGCAAGAAGCTATGCCGGTGGCATCCTCGGCGAAGCCGATGTAGAACTGTCCGCGAGCCGAAGCCACATTAATTAAAGCAATGGAAAAGAAAAAAAATGCCGAAAAAGTTGCGGAGTTCGGAAATAATGACTACATTTGCAGCGTCATACATTGAGTTTGGCTACGCCACCGAATGTGGGGGAGTAAGCCCATATCAAAAACAGCTCCGTATAAAGAGAAAAAAGTGTGGCCGTATGGCAAGAGCCCCGTTTGTATCGGCAAGCGACTTGCTAAGACGGAGTTCTTATTTTCTAAGTTCGCTTTCCGCTGCTGCAAACGTATGGTCGTTGATAATGGCGTATGGCTTGTATATGTCGCCGTCAGTCAGTCGTCGCATACATTACACTTTTTTTCCGAACCACCAACATTTTCTGCCAATAAAAAAAGGCCCTCCCCTATTGTCCTTGGCAAGAAGGCCAAGAAGCTTTATTTTGGATGTTATGGCGGGGAGGGCCTATTGTGTTGAGAGTGTTCGGGGCGTCGGGCAGCCGCTGCCCCGAACACGTTTTGTTGTTGCAAGAGAGCGTTCCTGTACTCTCAAGAGAGCATTTTAGTACTCGTCGTCCTCGTCGTCCCAAAGGTTACCCTGGCGGCGGCCGAGAGCCTCGTCCACGGTCTTGCTGCTGTCAATGGCCAACGATGTGCAGATGACATTCACAGGGGCGGTAACGACCACCAGCGTGGCGGGAGAATTATATGTCTTTTTCATGGCTTTCATTTTTTTTAGTTGTTATTCTTTCCTTGAACATTGAACAGTGAACACTTTTTGCACAACATTGTAAGTGTATGGTACACAGTGTGGCAAAAATCTTCAATCTTCAATCTTCAATTTTCAAAGTTTCACTTTACAAGCAGCTTCTTGCCGCCCACGATGTTGAGACCCTTCTTCAGGCTCTGCTGGCGCACGCCCTGCAGACTGTAGATAGCCATGCCCTGCTGGTCGCTGTTCACGTTGTTGATGCCGGTCTGCTCATCGTCGAAGACAAGGCTAATGGCACTGGCACCGGCTGCGTTAGCGGCAGTCAGATATGCTTTGTGGGCAGGGAGAGTTGTGGTACTCAACATGTAGAAGCCCGGTACGCCATCGCTAACGCCCAACACCAGATCGTCTGTGGTGATAGTAGCACCGCTGTTGCCCGAGCCAGACAGCTTGTTGTCTCCGTCATAAGTGTCACCCGTGGCAGGAGTGATGGTGGTGTTCTCCTGGAACAGCACGCCAGCCTCGGCTGCAAATGTAGTGCCTGCGTCCACCTTGGTCAGTTTGGCGTAACCGTCGGCTATACTGCTGATGACGTATGCATCCTTGTCAGCCTTGAAAGCGTACGAATTAGAGTAAGAAGCCCAGCCGGCAGCACCGACGGCAACGGCATCGGTCTGGGTGACTGACCACGTGTTTCCTGCGGCCTCATAAGAGATGACAATGTCAGCGTCGTTGTTAGAACTGACGCTCCAGTTATTGTTGTTGTCGCCTGTGTAGATTCCCTGATTTGAATAGTCAACGAAACCGAGTTCTGTGGCACTTGTAGGATGCACCAAAGTTGTCCAGTCAGTAACTACGCCGTAACCACTAAGTGCGGTGTTGGGTACAAAAGCGAATGTGCCGTTACTTGGTGTCACAGTTATACTATATGTTCCGTTGTTCTCAGTGAGTTTGTCACCGACAGCCCATTCTCCAGTTCCACCAACGAGGTAGTAGCCATTAAAAGCGGCAGACAGAGTGAACGAAGACACAAATGTGTTGGGGTTGAAATATACATTAATAGTGTAAGTACCAGCCTTGCCGTTTGTGCCATGTATATAGAGATTGTCTGAATTCTCTCCCGATACGCCATACCAATGGCCAAACTGCACGGTCTTTGCCTGCACATCGGCATCATCTTTCAACTCTACCACCTTGGTCAGGACGTATGTTCCATCCCCCTGCAGAGTCATCACGTTATCATCAGAGGCACCCCAGTCCACCCCGAAAGCGTTTATTGTACCAGCCACGTATGGCAGCTGTGTGTAACTGGTATTACCGTCGTAAGTAAAGTAGGCAGTGCTGCCGTTACCGAGGTTCTCAATATTAGCAGTCTGTTGGCCGTTGTTGTTGTGGAACAGGAAATTTACGGCCTCATCTGTGGTAATTGTATATGACCAATAGGCTTCACCTTCTCCTTTCGTCATTGCAGCGCCAGGCCACGTTGTATAGTTACCGCCACCATCATGTTGCCATGCATGAATGTAAGGCTGGGCATCAGCCTTTACTTTGATTGTCACATCAGCCGAGGCGTTCAAAGCACAGAAGCATAGCCCCAGCATTGTTAGGGTAAAGATTTTTTTCATAATCTTTTTAGTTTTTGTTGTTTTGTTAATAAGTTAGTAAGGTTATTATTCTCCTGTCTGACGGCGGAGCAGAGACCGTCCGCCATGTTTAACGCAGGCAAAAGTAGGCGGTTTGGCGGGTACCGCCTAAAAAAACTGCAACTATCTTTACCCCCCCCATTTTTCTTGACGCAAGTCAAATGTAGCCGAGCAGCATTTTGCGCCGTATGCAGGTTATGATAATGGGATTTGAAACGAGATGATAATGGGACACCCACACGAATTCTTGCAAAAACATACCACAAATGAAAATTTCTTGGCGGAAAGCGTTGGCGGTTCAGGAAAAAGGTGTAACTTTGCGGACGAATTTCTACATGAAGAATACAAATGGAAGAAAGAACCGTTGAATACTGGCTCGACATAGCCCAGTACGACCTTGACACCGCCGAGGCGATGTGCGAGACCAAGCGATGGCTATATGTAGCCTTCATGTGTCATCAGTGCATAGAGAAAACACTCAAAGCTTACTGGAGCGGCACGCGAGCCGATGACCCGCCATACACTCACAACCACAAACGACTGGCCGACGGCTGCGGACTCTATCAGCGCATGGGTTCAGAGCGGCGACACTTCATTGAGACCATAACCAACTACAACATTGAATCGCGCTACCCCGAAGACCGAGCCGACATGGCTCGTGCCCTCACTCCTGAGGCCTGCCGATATTTCATTGACGAAACCAAAAAACTGACGAAATGGATACGCGACGAGTACTCAGTCGCGACGAAGCCCTCAACCTCGTCCGACGCTACAAGCAAGTGATAAGCCCGCGCTTCAGCACAGAGCCAAAGGTGCTGATGTATGGCTCATACGCCAAGGGCTATGCCAATCCCGACAGCGACATCGACGTGGCCGTTATAGTGCCGACATACGGGGAAAACAAGTTCGATATTTCCCAACAGCTTTGGCACGATGTTGATGAGGTGAGCCTGCTCATTGAGCCAATGCTTATGGCCGAAGACCGCTGGTCGCCACTCTATAAAGATGTGATGCAGACAGGCGTGCCGGTGTAACTACACTTGTACCACCATTGTACACTCATAAATATAAAAAGGAAAGTTCCTAAATTCCAAGATTCCTTAGAAACAAATGCGCCACTGAAACTGCAAGAGTTTTCTGCACATTTAGAGAGTAAAAATCCGACGGGTGTGGAAATTTGTGCCACAGACCGGCGGACTTTTCCCTCTGTGTGCGTCAACGGCGCTATCACTCCATCGCAACCGAGCCTCCGCTGCGGTGCAACTGGGCCTCCGCTGCATCATAACGGGGCCTCCATTGCCGTGTAACGGGGCCTCAGTTGCCGTGTAACGGGGCCCCAGTTGCAGTATAGCGGGGCCCCAGTTGCGAGGCAAAAAAGCTGCTGTTTTGTTAACAGCCTGACGTACAGCGCTATAGAAAACGTGCCTCAGAATGGCGTTTTTCTCCGCCATTTCTCTTTTTCCCGAAAATATTCGATTCTACAGGTGGATAGTTGTGTTAAAGTTTTCTAACGCAGACCGTCAATTTCAGGAAGCAGATATGCATATTTTCCAAGATAGCAGTAATTGCATTTTTCTGCCTGATGAATGCGTTCAGCTGACGATGTCGCTGCCCAGCTGGCGGGCCAACATGTCGCGCAGCTGCTGCGTCTGCTGGAAATCCTGCAACAGCCGCGTCAGGCGTTCCATATCGTCCGTCCCGCAGGCTTTTATGTCGGCCTGCAAC